>ERZ507062.8-NODE-8-length-214924-cov-33.1368_pt1 | contig 214924 bp, 191 predicted proteins | sample MGYA00513786_ERZ507062 | MGnify/ENA metagenome assembly ERZ507062 | reverse complement strand
CGGAAGTATAATGCAGACATACGGTATAAAAGGCAAGTATAACCCTAATTACAAGAAAGAGCTTGCAAGTCAACTTAAGAATTTTGTCGACAGCATAGGAAAGAAAGATGCGAATTTTACAGATTTATTTGAAGAATTTGTAAATGACTGCAAGGGAGGTATTCTGCTTAGCGGTGAGTATGACACAACTCTTATGCGTGAAGAACGAGAGTTTGTACTTGATATGCTCCAAGGCAAAGTACTGCTTATAAAACCGAGAGATGTACAGCAAATTGAGGAAGACTACGGTTCGGTAGCAAACTACCGCAAAAAGATGTTTGGCAAAACATATGTTGCAGTTAAAAACAAGGAAAGCGGAAAAGGGTATTATATTGAAGATGTAATTACGCATATTGAAGAAAATTATCCTTACTTACTTAATGAAAACGCTGACGGTGATATGGGATACTTATGGCTTGAGGACCTTGTAAATAATGTGTTAAAGCCTAAATATAAGAACCCGTATTTTGAGGGGGAAAATTCATTTTATGAAACTCCGGAAACGGCTGCGATTCAAATGGCTTTTGAATGTGCTTCTGAGATTATAAATGCAAAGACAGAAAAACTTAAGGCTGATACGAAAGCAGACAAAAAGTTGATTAAAGAAATTGAAACTTCGCAGAAAGAGGCAATTAATATAGCTACTGAAATTGCGGAAGCTAAAAATAAGCAATATAGGCAAGAGCTTAAGGAGGCAAAGGAAAGAAATACTGAACTGTGGAAGAGAAATGCTAAATTAAGTCAAGAGAAAAAAGAGGAGCATCGCAAACGAGTTGAACATTCAAGAGAATTGTTTTCTCGACTTAATAAAGAAAAAAGTAAGGTTAGAGCAGAAAAAAACAAAAATGCATATCGCAATAAAATTATTGAAGCGCAAAAGGCAATTATTGCAAGCCACTATAAGACAATAAGAGAGGAGTACAACGAGGGAAGAAATAAGACTGAATATTTGCATAAACTCGGAAGAATGTGTGACAGACTAACGAAAAGGCTTGACGGCAAGGCTAAAAATAATGAATATATACCGGATAATTTAAAAGGACCTATTATTGATGTGCTTAGTTGTTTTACCGTTAAAGACGCTAAGAATGCTACACCCGGATACTTCGGTGAATGGAACAGAATTAAAGAAGTCGGTGAGAGAGTTGCTGAACTTGCCAAAGAATATAATAATATGAAACCGGAACCGACTCCTTCTACAGATTTGGAGAAAAATTTGGAGAAAAAAGAAAAAGAAAAACCTCAAAATACTTTTATTGATATTGAAAGTATAAGTTATAAAGAACCGGTAAATAAACAACTCAAAAATCTTGCTGAAATGTTGGAAGGTCAAAACATATATACTTTAACTTCACATGAATTAAGTGCCATATATGATACAATGAAAATGCTTGACGAATCTCTTAGGGACGCAGTACAGATTATTGTTGACGGCAGAAAACAGAACTTTAAGGAGCTTGCCAATGAGGCTATGCAAGAGGTAAAAAATAATAAAGCAAGAGTTGATTATTCAAAAATGAAGAATGTTTTAGCAGCTCCGGCAAAGCAACTCGGTAAAAGTTTTGTTGCTACTCATCTTGACCCTGTGAGATACGGAAGAATGCTTAGTAATTATCACGATGACAGCATTATTTATAAATTATTCAGCGGATTGCATGAGGGCGAAAACAAGGCTATTACAATTCAGCAGAAAGCAATAAGCAGAATTAAGAAAGTTACACTTAAGTACGAAAAAGAAATTAAGGGTATACAGAATGAAGATGTAAAGGAATTTGATTTTCGTGATGCAGTTACCGGCAAGAGAGTGCCGATTACTAAGGGTGTGCTGCTTGCTATTTACCTTACCGACAGACAGAAAAGCGGCCATATTCATTTACTTGGAGGCACAGAGGAAACTTATGCAAATAAAGCAGGACACTATACCGTACTGCCAAACCTTGAACTTAGCAATAAAAACTTAAAGCGAACAGCTAATGAAAATTCACATAAGGTAAGATTTAATGTTGAAAGTCTTAAGAGAATTGAAAAGTATGTACAGAATGACAAGGTATTAATGGAGCTTGCTACTGCAATAAGTGAAGTGTATAATCAAACACTTAAGCAAGAAATTAACGAAGTGAGTATGGCTAAGAACGGAATGAAGATTGCCACAGTAAAAGATTATTATCCTTTAAAGGTTGACCCTAATGCAGGAAAGTACGAAAAAAATCTTAAAACCGAGTTTCACGATACAAGACTTAAAAGTCGTGGATTTACAAAACAGCGTCAATGGTCGGATACTCCTATTGTGATTGACGACGCTTTGAGAAATTTTGTAAAACAAGTAAAATCGGTAAGCGAATACTGCGGTTTGCTGATACCGATTGAAAACTTTAAAAAAGTATATAACTACTCTGACGGTTCAGCGACTTTGCACTCAACAATAAAGGAAAGATACGGTGTATCAGCAGAACATTACATTGACAAACTCATCGGCGATTTACAGAACAGGGCCGACACAACAGACAGGACAATCCTTGATAAAATTCAGAGCAATTTTATGGGAATGAAGATTGCCTTTAACTTTGGCTCTATGATAAAGCAGGTTTCTGCATTTCCTCTTGCTAACAGATACTTTGGCGCTAAGAATGTGTCGCTTGCGGCTATGAATTTATTTAGAAACAAGGTTGACTTTGATTTATATAATAAGTACACATCGTATTTATGGTATAGAAAAGAGGGCAACGGTACTGTAATCGGCGAACTTAGCAAAGAAATGAGTTTGACAAACAAAGGTATGGGATTTCTTGATATTGTCAGCAAAATGGATAACAGAGTAGTTACAAGCCTATTGTATGCAGCGGAACTTCATGTAGAGCAGACTACTGACCTTAAAAAGGGGACTGATGCTTTTTACAGAGAGGTTGCAAGGCAGTTCGAGAAGTGTATTGACGAATCCCAGCCGAACAATATGATTACTTCTAAGCCGCAGTATTTGAGAAATAAAGCACTTAGATTGCTTTCGCTTAATGCTTTCCGTTCGCAGAATATGGCGATAGGAAACACTATGCTTGATTCATTCCTTGAGATGAAAGCAAGAATGAATGATTACAAAAATAACTCTACTGTTGAAGCAAAGAAAGCCAGGAAAGAAGCTATACTTAAATTTGTATCTTGCTGTGCCGGTGCTTTTTGCTCAAATTTGCTTTTAGGCGCTTTGTCTTTGTTGTCATCAATATGTTTGTATCATCGTTGGGATGATTTGTTTGACGATGAGGGAAACATATCTGCGAAAAATATTGGGTTTAGCTACATTAATGAAGTATTAAACGGTATATTCGGCAGCTTTGCAATGGGTGATTATATGTATGATGCGGTAAGCAGTGCAATTGACAAGGACAAGACATTTTACGGCTTGCAGGTAATGAGCGTTGATTCAATTAATGATATGATTCAAAACATTACAAGCGGTAAATATTGGGAGTTTTTAAAAGTGTTTGCTGATTGTGTGGGTGTACCTTGGACTAATATTTCTCGTCTTAGAATATCGGGAATGGCTTATTTGAAAGATTTAACAAACGGAAGAATTATTACAGATAGCAAGGGTAATGTGAATACTGATTATCTGCACTATTACATAGTTGAAGACAAAAAGAGCGGCAATGATAAAAGAGCGGAGCATTACGAAAATATGTGGAAAGAAATTCTTATAGAAGAAAAGGGTAAAACAGAAAGTGAGGCTACTGATTACATAAAAAGCAAAATTGTTACTGCACTTTCGGCTGACGATGATATTGAAGAGGCGGGTGTGGCTAAGGCTAACGGTAATCTTGCTGACTACGAAAAATACAGGCAAAAAGTTATTGATTATGGCTTTGACAGTAAAGATGTGCAAAAAGCTATTGATAGATTTATTAAAAGCGAGGCTAAGCTTGTGTCTGAAATTGAAGGTGAGGACGAAAGAAAGCAGGAGCTTATTGACAATGGGTTTAACGAAAAAGGCGCTGAATTTGTAATCAATAAGATTAATGAATCAAAGTCTGATGATGAAACGGGAAGTACATCTGTATTTGATGATACAAGTGAGGAAAATGAACTTGTTATGTACAGCTATTCTGATTTATTTGACGCCCTGATTAATGGTGATACTGAAAACTATAGTATGATTGAAAATTATCTTATAGAAAAAGGAGGAAAAACAAAAAAGGAGATAAAGAGTGCTATGAGAAGCACAAGCAGAACAGATAAACTGTGGGGCGAATATATAGAGGCATCTACAGGCAATGACAGGCAGCGCACAAGAGAACTTGTTACTCAATTGACGAGAATTTACGGAAGTTGGGAGAATGCGAAAACGGCTTTGAAAAAATATCAAAACAAAATAAAGTAAATTAATTACCACCGCAAGGGATTATTTAACTCTTGCGGTGGGGTTGTTTTAGGGGGATATAATTTTTACAATTATATAAGAGGTGATAATGTGAATACAATTTGCTTTTCTGTTTATAAGAACACCTTAAAGAAAACGGATGGATTTAACCCGGTTAGTTCTGAGAATAAGTATTCTGAAATCAAGTTGAATTTTAGGGGCGGCGATGACTGGGAAAAATGCAGTGTTGTATCGGCTACTTTCTTCTGCGGATTGAGTGACGAAACTCATAGCGATGTGGTTGAAATCAATAATTTATCAGCTGCAATTAAAATTCCTTCGGCTGTACTGAAGAATAAGAGTAAAGTACAATTTGGCATTTCAGGAGTGTTTGATAATGACGGTACGGCTGTAACTATTTCAACTAATGTTGTGACGATTAATTTAAACAAGGGAATAATTGTAAATGATAGTATCGGCGCAGACATATATGAAAGACTGATGACGATATTCAATGAGAAGATAAGTGCAAAGCTGTTGTGCAACACTCCGCAAATGTTTGGAGCAATAGGAAACGGTATTGCAGATGACACGAACGCAATACAAAGAGCTGTTGACTTAGGACTTCCTGTATATATTCCAAAAGGAACATATAAGATTACAAAGCCGATTTTGGCAAAAGATATGTATATAGACGGCGATACACAAGCAATTATCGAAAGCGATTGTAATGATAAGGCGGCTTTTGAACTTAATGTTGAAAGCCCTAATCTCGGATATATATCACGAAACAGTTACATACGGAACATTACAATCAATGTCAATAACGGCAAATACGGAATACATTATAATCGTACTCACAATCTTTCGCTGAAAAATATTAAAATTAAAAATTTCAGTGTGGCAGGTATTCTTGCAGGAAGTTTAGCTGATGGTGTAAAAAGCTACAACATCGAAACGGTAGCAAGCGGACTGTTACTGTTTAACGAATCGGCAATACTTGGAAGTGTTGGAATCAGAAATCTGACAACAGACAGTTACTGGAAAGATATTATTGTATATAACACCGATGTGGGAATTGAGCCGGGCGGAAATGATATAGTTACATGTCACTATTGGAACTCGCTTGAAGAGCTTACGGAAACTTGTACTGCTTTTGTGCTAAGGGACAATGTGAACGCTACATTGAGCTCGTGCTGTTCTGATTCAAGCAGGTATGCTGTAAGGCTTGGCGATTATTCAAGGGCGACTATTAACGGCTTGAGAATTATATACGCAGCGGCTATGATTGAGAAATATGCTAAGGTTAGCGACTGCGTCATTATTGACAGTGCAGAGGATCCGGCTAATCCGGGTAAATATTACAGCTCGTGTACTGCTCACATTACAGGCCTTGAAATCAAAGCACAGACATCCGTAAATTTAAAAATATTGTCTGACTATTTGTTTAACAGATATAAAACACTGCCGAAATTTTGGCGAAACATATCAATATCAAGTAGCTTTATGGCTCCTGACATTGCAAACCAACCGTCATTGGGATTTGAGAATTTTTCAAACACGCAAGGAACAAGAAATAGAGACGGAGTGGGTGGGATATCTGACTGCAATACAAGAGAAATAGGAGTATACAGATGTACTACCTCAACCGCTAACATTCCCGAAACGGCAAAAGGTATGTTGATATGTTTGTCATCGGGTGAGTATAACTGGAGTCAAATATACATAACAAGTAGTGCGTTATGGATTAGATATTCATCGTCGGCGACAACGTGGGGCAGTTGGGTAAAGATTAATCAGAGCTAAGGGAGGAAATAGTATGTCATACGATTTTAAGGAGATTTGGTGCAACAAAGGCAACTTTAGCGAGAGTAACAGGAAATCATCTGATATTGACACACTTGTTATTCACTATACAGGCAATGACGGTGATACAGCGGAGAACAACGGTAACTACTTCAAGAACAATGTAGTCGAAACATCGGCACATTATTTTGTCGACGATACAACGGTTGTGCGATCTGTCGCTGACCAAAATATTGCTTGGCATGCAGGCGACTGGGATATTAATTGCCGTTCAATCGGAATTGAAATTGCAGGCTCAACTACAGAATGCACAGGCAAGACACTTGAAAATGTAATCTTACTTACTCAACGACTTATGAAAAAGTATAACATCAAAAAAGACAGAGTAATTCGTCATTATGATGCTAACGGTAAAATCTGCCCGGGCTTCTGGTGCGGTTCAGCTGCTAAAGACAAGCTATGGAGAGAACAGTTTTTGAATAAGCTGGATACAAGTAGCGAAACATCTGAGCAAGAAAAAACTAACGCAGATGTAAAGCCAACTATTGAGTATTGCGTTTTTGCAGATGGCGAGTGGTTGCCAACGGTGAAAGGATTGTCTGACTTTGCAGGTATTGCCGGTGAGGCAATCAGCGGTATTGCTATCAAAGTATCGAAAGGTAAAGTTAAGTATCGTGTGCACACGAAGGGCGGTAACTGGCTTAGCTGGGTTACAGGTTTTAACCTTGAAGATGATGTAAACGGCTATGCAGGCATTCTCGGTGTGGAGATTGACGCTGTGCAGGTTTATTACACAACACCTAAGGATGTAAAATCTGCGCATGGCAGTTGTTACAAAGCTACATACAGAGTATCAAGCTTAAGCGAAAACTATTACGATTGGCAGTACGATGACGAAAAGGACAGCAAGCAGGACGGATACGCAGGTTCGTTCGGAAAAGCCATTGACAGAGTGCAGATTACTTTGACTTGATTTTTGGAGGTATAAAATGAAAAATGCAGTAACAAAGCAGCAGATTGATGAATTGCTCAAAAAATCAGAATTTAGAATTGAAACAGTTTATAACAAAGTAACTATGGTAAGCTGTAAATTACCAAATGGTTTTGTTATAAATGAAGCAAGCGGAGCAGTTGATCCTGCTAACTACGATGAAAAAATTGGCGAAAAAATCTGTATGGAAAGAATTGAAAATAAGTTGTGGGAACTCGAAGGATATGCTCTCGCAAAACAGCTTTACGATGAGGTGAAATAATGAAAGACAATATTATTCAGGCTACTGTTTCAGTAGCTATCGGTGCTCTGATATCATATTTTAATATCTTACTTATCCCAATTCTCGTGCTCATCGCTGTAATGCTTATTGATTATATTACAGGACTGACATCTGCGTACAGAAACGGTGAATTAAAAAGTAAAACAGGTTTACTCGGAATACTGAAGAAAGTTAGCTACCTTGTGCTCGTTGCAGTTGGCGGTGTGGTTGATTATTTAATTTGTTCGGGCCTTGCAACAGCAGGATTTGATTTTGGCGTTACATATTGTTGTGGTCTTATCGTGTGCGTGTGGCTTATTATTAACGAACTTATTTCAATTCTTGAGAATCTATCGGAGTTAGGTACACCGATTCCAAAGTTTCTCGTGAACATTGTTCATAGGCTTAAAGATTCTGTGGATGATGATACGAATTATAAAAAATAACTGAAATGCAACACAAAATGCAACACGGATATTAATATATTTAGTGTTTAGCTGTGATATTATAGGTTCGATTCCCCTCATCTCCACCATTATAGTCACGATTGCATATGCAGTCGTGACTTTTTCTGTTTATGATAATTCCCATATCTATGCGGTGTTTTAGACAAAACAAGAATCATTTATGAAGTATAAAACAACACAATATAAATTATGCAACCGTACACAGAATAACTCACCACATATAAAAATTTCCCATTCCAATCGCATTTTTAGTATTGTGAGTATGTATACGGTCAGTGTCCACCAAATAAGTCACTTTTTCTATGCTCCTTTTCTATGTTCCGATTCTGATTTGTTCAGTTTTTCTATGTTCCATTGCTCAAAATCAACCTTTTCGCAGACATAATCAAAAAGATATTTCCTCTTTATCATCTCAGTATGAACACAAAAACAATCCCCATCAGTATTATCTGATGGGGACATTGATACTTTGAATTGCACCTGCACATTTTCATTTGAGATGTCAATTCTGTCTATATATTGAGAAAGAACATACTTTGTTCTTATTAAATTCTTAGGGTTGTAAAAGTAATCTTTGAGATGATTGATTTGTTCTCTGACTTCATCTTCTGTTATTACTCTGTCAATTTTTTGCTTTTCATACTTTTGAATGAACTCGGCAGTCTTTTTGATTTGTTCTTCATACTCTTTGATTTTGTCTGACATTATGTCATTTATGCCTGTTTTGGCTATTGCTTCAACGAGATTGTTTCTGCTCTTTTCAAGAATTTTTAAGGTTGATTTTGCTTCGTTGTATTCCAAATCCGATATACAGGATTTATTGTATTGCTCATTGAGTTGCTTTGTTATTACTTTTATATTATCATCATTAAAGAAGAATTCCACAAACTTATCAATAACAAAGCTGTCAAGATATTCGCACCTTATTTCTTTTGATTCGCATTTTCTTTTATTCTTCTTGGAACTACATCTATATACCAGATTTGTGTTGTTTTTGTTGTAGCGAACATTTCCGTGAAATTTACCTCCACATTCTCCGCAATGTATAAGACCTGTTAGCAGATATGTATTTTTGGCATTTGTATAACTGCTTCGAGTTGCCTTTTTGACTGCATTTGCTCTGTGCCACAATCCTGATGAAACAATTGCAGGACAGCCGTTTTCAATCCTTATTATTTCTTCTTCAGGCTTTCTTCTGTGATTGTTCCTTTTATTCAGACTGTTTGCTGAACAACTGCGGTTGAAGATGTATGTACCTTTGTATTTTTCATTTCTCAGTATTTCATACAGACTGTTTTTGACAAAAGGCAATCCTTTTTTAGTTTTATATCCGAGAATATTAAGCTTGTCTATTGTTTCTCCATAGCCGTATCCTTCGGCAGACATTTCAAATATCAATCGAACTGCTTCGGCTTCCTTTTCATTTATGACAAGTTTAAGGTCTTTGTCAACATCATATCCTAATGGCGGTCTGCCACCAGTAAATTTGCATTGATAGGCATTTTCTTTCAGTCCTTTCATTACTTCTCTTGCAAGATTTTCATTGTAGAACTGATTGACCGAACCCATTATGTGATATAACAAATGACTTTCAGGATTATTTTCAAAACGCTCATTAACAAATATGACTTGCACACCGTATTCTTCAAGAAGTTTTTTGTATTGAATACTATCACTCAGATTTCTTGAAAATCTGTCTGTTTTATGCACCAACACCGCCTTAAATTCAGGATTGTTCTTTGCGTCATTTATCATTTTCTGAAATGCAGGTCTGTTGACTGTTTTTGCTGATTTTGCTTCATCACAATACCAATCAATGACTTCCATATTGTTTCTTTTGGCATACATCATCATATATCTTTTTTGAGCTGTTATAGATTCTTCTCGTTGCATTGAAGAAGAAAATCGTGCATATCCGACTGCTTTTATTGTTTCTTCCATATATACCACTCCTATAAGAATAATTCTTCATTTTAATAATATGTATTTATAATTTAATAAAGTGCAGTCACTGAAAAGCAACTGCACAGATGATTTTCAAAGTTTATATTTTAATCTATATTAAGCATTTCGATGAGGACATCTATTATTACATTATAGAAATCCGAAGAAATGCGGTTGTCTGTATGTTCAGCTTTATCTATACCCTTGTCGTAATCCTGTTTAAGCAGAAGATTGCGGGGTATACTGCAACACACTAATGATTCTTTCATATTAAAACCTCCTAATATTATGTATATCAAGAGATTAAAATAGAGTAAAACTCTATATGCTTGGCTTGTGTATCCCAGATTACACAACTCTTATGCCAAACCACTAATAACCATTTATCTAATAAAATCTGATGATTATTTTTTGCAGATAATACTGCAAGCAGGGATTTTTTATTTAATTTTTTAAAATATTATTCTTTATCGGAAATAACTTTTATTGCTGTTATTTTTGAAAAAGATTTGTTGCCGTATTTTCTTTGACTTACAGAAAATTCAATTTTTTTGCCGAGTACATTATCACTGCAAAAACAGTTATTATCATCTACATACTCACAACAGAAGTTATTTAAAACTATATCCATATTAGAGAACATACAGTTAAAATAGCCGTTTTCTATTGAATCTACCTTTATTGTGAACCAGCAGTTACGGCAATCGGGACTGAAATATATATCGTCAAGAATACCTGTGTAGGTACCGTCATTAATATATTCATATTTTTTCTTTGGTATAAAATCAAAAGTTGGCATAATCATTCACCTCCAAGACATTCTTCTATATTTTGTACTTCATCATCTGACAGAAAGTCTTTATTATCGGAGTTTTCTATTTTGTCAAAGTACATTTCTTCATAAGCATTGTGAAGTGACATCATCTTGTCATTAAACTGAAATCTGAAAATATATACTTTCAGGTCAATGATTTCTATGATTTTCTCTCTCGCAACAAGTCTGTCTTTTTCTGCAATGAGTACACCTGTTGCTCTCAGATTTTTAAGTCTTTTGCGGAAATCAACTATTCCGTTATTCTTCATCATTTGCTCAAAGTAGTTTTTAGCTACGCATATTTCATAGTGATTGTCGCTTGCACTAAGTCTTACCAGTCCGACATAACCGCTATTGAGCGAGTCATAGTCAATCGCTTCTGCTTTTCTCTTGTCAAATACTTTTAAAGCAAAGGGATAATTCATCTTGTACTTTTTTATATTCTTGACAAAATCTTCGTGAACTATTGTCATCAGTTCATCCTCGGGTGTCTGAGTGGACTCTATCTTGCTTGTAAGATTGAGGGAATAATCGACCATATCAGATATTTCAATATTGAAATTAAACAATTCCTTTGCATATGCTGTTGCTTGAACAACAATTGCAAGTTTTGATAATATTCTGTCTGTCAATCTTTTTCTCTGCTCAAAACAAGCCAAGGAGCTTTCACTCATTATATTTGAGTGTTCTGACTTCCACTTATCATCAATATCTTTATTCTTTTCAAGAAGAATATTTTTGTATTTCTGATAGTCTGATTCAATTTCTTCCTGACCTTTGTCAACAAGCATTTGCAGATACTTATTTCCTGCAACACCATAGTTTGCCATTGCAATACTTTTGATGTTGTCAGAATTCTCTGCATTTTTTGTAAGCGTATCTTCAATCTGAAATACACGGGTTTTTATGCCGTCCATAGATTTCTCACTTACAAAGCTTATTTCTGATGTGGTGAAAATCACTGAAGAAAATTCTTTGACTTTCTGAAGTGAAGCATCACCATTCAGTCTTAGTTTACTTCTGCCTAAACAAAAGTTGTACATAAGTCTTTCAAGGTTAGTGATTGTTGAAGAACCGAGTTCATCAAACACAACACTAAGACCGTTTATTTGGCTTAAAAACTCTTGGAGTGCATTTTCTGTACCGTTAAATGTGATTGCAACACCTTTATTCAATACAGGAGATGAATACACACTTGCACACAACATTGCTGTTGTACTTTGCCTTTGCTTGAATTATTACAAAGACAGAAAAGTATTGAGCCGAAATCGTGTGAAAAATTTAAGATTGAAAGAAGTGGGGAAGCGAAAGAAGCCATAAGAAGATATGACATAGGAATATTTCCGCAGACTTCATTCTGTATCATATTGCACCATTCATCTAAAGAACCTTTGTGATTCAGACAAAGATTGCCGTTGTATATGTATTTTTTCTTTGTCGGTTCTTTGGCAATCAGATTGTTGTATCTGAATACAAGACTGTTGTCTATTTTGTCCCAACCAAGCTTTGAATAGCCATATACGATTTCTGCTTTCATATCGGTTCCCATAAGATATTTATTCACTTCATCAATATCGTCGGTTTCATTAAATCTGACACCGTATGACAGAAGTGTTTTTAAACCGAATTTTGACAGAGATTCACCGTCAAGCTGTACGGTATCAATTTCAATACCATTGTTGTATTCATACTCAATCTTGATTTGCTTTGTAGTCACATCAATGATTTTTCTTAATACCTTGCAATAGGTCATTATGTATCGGATTTCGTAAGAATATTTATTCTTCTTAACAACACCGATGAAGTTATTTTCCTTATCGACAATGTAATGTGTCTTTAGGGTATGGATGATTGTTTGATATTCCTCTTCTGAAATATCTACTTTTTGAAATTTTTTACTCAGAGAAATTTTTTCTTTTATGCAATCATTTGAATTTATATTATTTTGCATAATAATACCTCCTTAAATTAAAAGTATTGCTATTATAGGCTCGAATTTTTTTGTTGTCAATGCTTTAAAAAATAACTGTGGATATGAACAAATTGTATATTATTGTCATTTGATTACCAAATTTTTGTGTAGAGGACTTCGTCCCTTGAAAGCCTTACATAGGGGTTTCAAAAAAATTCTGACAGAGGTCGTTTTCGACAAAAAAATAAAAACCATGGTTTGTGCAAATTGACGGAGATTTTGTCAGACAAAATTCCAAAAGAGAAAAAAGGCATTTTCGGGGCAGACCGAAAATGTGGATGGAATTTCGGGAGATTTTTCACTTTGAGAGTCCTTTTGAAAAATCTTCTTCCCCGAAATCCCGTTTTTTCAATCAATGCACACTCGCACACAAAGAGAAAATCTCAAGGCAATGCAATCATCTTTTCAAATCCAATTTCTGAATGTTCCACTGGTTTGCAAAGGGTGAGAGAGGGTGTGAGAACATCAAGCCTTTTGAGTCAATGATTGTGTGCAGTTTGTCTTTATAGTGTTCTGTCAAAGCATTGAGAAAAGCCTTCTTTTCTTCCTCAAAGCTTGTGCTTCTGCCATATGCAACTATTATTACATCTGCATTGTCACATTCTCTCATTACAAAAGAAGTGTTTGTTTTGTCTGTTTTAGGCAAAGGGCTGTCGATTGATGAGAAGAGATTGATTATTGAAACAGAGCCGAAATCATTTTTTACCGCTCCGTTCCTGACAAGCATTGTTGTTTGGTCAAAAATCAATTCATCGGCAGATGAGGGATAGGTCATTATTATTGCAAGCGACTTTTTGTTGATGTCCCATTCTGCTTTCAACAAATAGCGGTCTTTTCTGTTTTTGGAAAAGACCGCTGTTGTTTTTACTGTACTGTTTGTTTCAATTGTGTTCGCTATACTCATAGTTCTAGTTCAATACTCCTTTTTTAAAATAGTCAGCTTTGCCGACAATGTTTATTGCCCTGTCATTGTCAAGAACAATACATCCGTCAAGAAAATCATTGCCTATCAAGTTAATCCATTCAAATCTGCTTTCTGTTATTTTTGAGGACAAACCAAACTTTTTGTAATTATCAAAGTCTTTTTCATTCTCAACATAAAAAATACCTCCGACCGTTTCAAGCGAACAGTCAGAGGTTTGTATCAGAAGATTTGTGAGAAGATTTTTAATATATTCTGCAATGTAACAGTCCTTGATTTTTGATACATCATCAGGTGTTAATATTTCAATCATTTTCTTTTCCTCAGCTTTGTTCCTGTGCAGAGAAGTGTAATAGCCGTTCCTGCACCTTTTGCAAACATTTCTACTGCTACTTTTGCAGTCAATGTCATTATAAGTCCAAACATTTTTACCTCCGATTTTAGTTTTTGATGATAAGTTTTTCCGTTGCAAGTACAACTGTTGTTGTCACAGCAAATCCAAGCACAAACCATAATGCTTCCATTGTTCTGCTCCTTTCTTGTTTTTTATATAAAAATGCACCCACCAATAAATTGGGGAGTGCATAAAAAACTATTAAATTAAAGATTATGATTTTTCTGATGTTTACTGCAAGATTGCCAAACAGCTTTAATAAAGCCAGTTTGATTGCATTTAGCACGCTCTTTTGGGTCACATATTATGAAATTAGGTGTATCAACTTTAACACTGCGACCTCTCCAATATTCACAGGTAACACATTGTTTGGCATTGCGTGATACCTTACTTGTCATTTATATTCACCTCTTGTAAATGTTCTTTGCCGCAATTTGTGCAGAATCTTGCTTCTGTTGGATTCTCCGTTCCACAGTAGTTACAATTCCATTTTGTTGTATCAACACTACTTAAGCTACGGTCAATATCTTTCTTAAAGAAAAGTCTGAATAACCATGCAATAAAGAATATAGCTGCAATAATTATACATCCATCACAAGTATAGAATAACATTGGCATTTTAAGAAAATAATACAGTCCAAAGCTAATACCTGCAATTATAAGAAAGAATACCATTAATTTTATAAAGACAAAACCGTTTTTCATATGTACTTACCCCATTTTATATTACATTTTATTTAATAATTCTTGCTTTTTTATATTGAATTCTTCGTCAGTCAAAATTCCCGATTCTTTCATATCAAAAAGCTTTTTAATCAATTCCATTATTTTTTCTGGATTTTCTTTTTCTGCATTTGTTTGATTTATGGGAAGATTTGATTGAGATACGCTTGATGTGTAGCTATTACTGTCAGTTGCATTCATTGATATGTAATTAATGCTACTTTGTGGTGTTGAAGACTCATTAATAATACTTGTATTTCTTTGCGAATCATTTGAACTGCTTTTTGCATTTTCTGTAGATGAATTTGTTTTGCTTTTAGCTATATTTGCAATCTTTTGTAAATTTATTTCAGGTGCATTTTCGTCAGAAGTGCCATTATTTACTGCGTCAAAAACTTTATTTCCTTTGAGATTGAAAAACTGTATAGCTGATAAAATAACTATTCCGATAAAGAATATGAGCATAAGCCAAAAACCTAATAAATAGTTGGTTTTCATTTCTACTGATACTGAACCTCCTGTCATTTGACCTACTGCTTCACCACCTGCATTTGCACCAGCAGATATATTACCTGATACTAAAAACATCATTACAATACCAACAACAGATAAAGCAAGTGATACAATCTTTTTATATTTTTGAAGTTGTGGTAAGTAATTAGCAATAAGTATAGCAATAGGGCAGACAATAAGTAGTATTCCTAAGAATCCACCATCCGTAATTATTTGAAACCCATTTAATACAGTACTTTCTTCTGCTTCTCCCATACCTCCTGCATTTGCTGAAGCTCCTATTGAAACAAAAGGAAATAGCAGAGATATGATAATTGTACCGCATAATATGCCTGTAAGATTTTTTATGATTGTATTAGAATCTATTTTGTCCATTTATATTCTCCTTTTTATTAATTAAATTCATTAGCTAAAAGATTGGTGTCATAAGGACTTGATTCAGTTAATTTAACACCGTCAATATCAGGATAAGCACCTGATGTATAATCGTTAATAATGATATTTTCATTAATTCTTCCATTATTAAGTTCGACTTCTGCAAAACAATATGAGCCTTGTTTTGCCCAAAATGTTTTTAAAGAACCCTCATAAGATTCATAAAAAACTCTACTGCTATTAATTGTACCTACATAGTAAAGTCCCTTATTATCATCGTAAGTATAAAAATCGTAATGAAGTTTTGATAAATTATCTCCAATGCTAATAATAAGTTCTGCTATACCGTCGTGATTAACATCATAAATGTAATAGCCTTCTATTTCGTTTGAATTAATTGTTTCAAGATAGGCTTGATATACATCTTCTTTATTGATTTCGGCTTTGGTGGTAGGTTGAACAGTTGTTACTTCTATTGTTGTAGGAGCAACTGTTGTAGGCTCTGCAGTAGTCGGCACTATTGTTGTCGGAACTACAGTGGTATTCTGCATAGTTGTTTGTACTTGAGTAGTTGCAATTTGTGTAGTATGTATTTCATCTGGTGTACTATTTTTGCTCTTAGGGTAATTTTGATATATACCATATCCAAGCACACCGAAAATTACTAATGCTATGATAATCAAAATAACGATACTACTTTTATTTTTTGCGTTATCTGGCATAAAATCACCTCTTTAATCAGACTTTTGCTTGTCAATGTGTTCTTTTAAAATTTGTCGTACCCATTTTTCACTGTATCCGTATTTAGTAGCAAGCTGTTTGATATTATATCCGTTGTATTCATCAACAATTTGCTTTTTTAAAAATTCTTTACTAAATAGTTGCACAGGAAAAGTGATTTGCTGACCTCTGTATGCTGAATGTATTTTCAAGACTGCTTCAATACCTAACAGATTAGCAAGTTCACTATATGCTCCGTTTAGATATTCACACTTAATATTACTTACATCCATTTCAACTATCACTCCTTGCATTTCGACATCTCCTCTCAAATTATATTATAATGCTATGGAATAGTATAGAGTTATACTGACCTTGTCTTGTTCCTTGTAAAATTCCAAAAATAGGGAAAAGCTTGCTGTTATTAAATTAAAGTAAATCAGTACTATTGGAATATTTATTTAATTTTACCAAATCTATATATTTTTAAAATTCCTTGCACTTTATATAAATCATTGTAAAAGTACATCAATATAAAAACGACTCGGCAACAAAAACCTTATTGCAAGCCAAAACACCGCAACACGCATAAAGCGTGTAGTGTGGTGTTTTACAGTTTTAACTGTCTTGCAATAAGGTTTTTGTTGCCGAGATTGGATAGTAGTATAGACTATGATTTATAGCATTTATATAAAGCATTTACTTTATACACTAAGAAATCTTATTTTTATTCCTTAAAAGAAAATATTTTAAGAGTGTGAGTTTTTCCGTGTCCGAATCATCTCCACCAAATGTGTATTGGACGAACTTCTACTTTTTCAGCGGCGGATTTGCCGTCAAGGTGATGCTCTGCTACGAAACAAAAAAGAGCCAAAGTCACGAAGATTTTGGTTCTTTTTATATTTTTTCTTAACAAAACGAAAAGAATGGTTTTAATATTGAGAATTGTATATAACGAAGGTTTTTCTATAAATCCTGAGAAAACAAGAGTTGCAAGAAGCAACGCAAGGCAAGAAGTTACAGGGATTGTAGTTAATTCTCATATGCAGATTTCTAAAGAAAAGAGAAAGCAGATTCGACAACAGATTTATTATATAAGGAAATATGGATTAGAATCCCATTTGGAGCGGATTGAGGAGAATCGTGCTAATCACCTTTTAGGACAAATCAATTTTGCCCTATTCGTCAACCCTAAGGACGAAGAAATGAAAGAATATTTTGATACAGTAAAAACAATTATGAAAAATCAAAATGAATAATAGTTTATCCGCCTATTGTAAATGCAGTAGGCGGCTTTTATTTGTAAATATAAAATCACACATTTGTAAAAATACATTTACTTTTGCTAAAATATTGGCAAGGGAGGATTTGATATGCGAGATGAGAAGAGTTACATAGCACTTGATGATTTTGAACGGTTACCTCTCAGGTCTTGACAAACAGGCTGAAGATATGTTTTTTCGACTCGTAAAACAGATGGCAGAGCGTGAGGACGTAACAGAAAAACTCAAGGCTGACGATCAAATGGAATGGGTTGATCGGATGAACAATATCCGCAGCAGAGCAAAGGAAGTCATAAATAATGAATTGATTTTTTCATAAAAGATTAACTGTGCTGTAAACATCAAAAGGATTTACAGCACAGTTTTTGCTATTTATTTTCTGTTTAACAGATTATTCAACCTTCATCATTCGGTAGCCTACGCCGATATGCGTTTGGATATATTGGGGAGAATCTGCGTCCTTCTCCAGCTTTTTGCGGAGCGTTGCCATAAAAACACGCAAGGAAGCAATATCGTTATCCCAACTGCTGCCCAAAATGTTCTGGGTAATAAAGGTATGGGTTAAAACCTTGCCGATATTTCTTGAAAGCAGACACAAAAGCTTATATTCAATAGGTGTAAGGTGTAGCTCTTCATCGCCGAGATAGGCGCATCCTGCGGCATAATCTATGCGGTGTTTTTACCGTCAGTATCGGGTATGATATGCACATCTAAATTCGGTGCGTTTGCAATCAGTTTTTCTGTAAGAGTAGGTTTAGAAAATATGCTCTTTCGGGTTGCGGAGCTTCTTCCTATCACAATTTTTGAGACTCCCGAAAGCCTTGCAAATTCGGCAATTTGATAGGAAACATCTTCACCGTGCACGGTTTCAATTTTAGCGCCTAATTGTTCTGCAAGACGCATATTGCTTCGCAGGCGTTTTACATCTTCTTCAGGCATAACCTGATAATCAGGAGTTTCCACAAACAGCGCTGTAAAAGCGCCCTTAAAGACATTCGCCATCCGGGCGGCAGTGCGAATTATTTTTGCATTCGACGGTGACGACGAAAGGCATACAAGAATATGCTCATCGGTATGATAATCGTTGTGACTTTTCGTTCTGACGGTTTCGGTAAGCAGATTCACCCTGTCGGCACAGCGGCGCAAGGCAATTTCACGAAGCGCCGTTAGATTTTCCACGGTAAAGAAATTCTCTGTAGCACGCTCAGCCTGAGTCGGGTTATAAACTTTGCCCGCTTGTAGCCGATCAATCAATTCCTGCGGCTCAATATCCACAAGCTCAACCTGACTTGCGTTGTCAAACACCGAATCGGGGATTCGCTCATGTACCATAATGCCCGTTATAGATGCAACGGTGTCATTTAGACTTTCAATATGCTGAACGTTTACTGTGGTATAAACGTCTATTCCCGCATTAAGTAACTCTTCAATATCCTGATAACGCTTTGTATGTCGGCACACGGGGGCATTATTTCATCCATATAAACACCCATGTAAGTCTCATATTTCAAGTTGGAAAAATTAAAAGAATTTCTTCTTTTTGAAGTAGATGATTTCTCCTATTGCGATAATAAGAGAAACAATAATCACCGACAGATAACCGTATCGCCACTTCAGCTCCGGCATATAAGCAAAGTTCATTCCATACCATCCCGTAATTAAAGTAAGAGGCAGAAAAAAGGTGGTGACGATTGTGAGAATCCCCATAATCTTATTTTGCCGCGCATCCTGCATAGATTGATAAAGCTCACGAAGTTGAAGCATATTTTCACGAAGCAACTTTACATGGTTTTGCAATCTCTCGGCACGATGGGTAAATTTATCCCAGTCCTGCGTATCGTTTGCAAATGGAGAACACGCGCGGGATTGAAACAACTCTCCGATATCTGTCAGTTGTTCATAGTAAGCATTTAATTCGGACAGCTTTTGCCTGTGTTTTGTGAGCAGAGGGAAAAAGTTTGTCGAACCGCCGGAGCCGATATTTTCTTCCATTTTTTCTGTTTCTGACTCGATGTGAGAAAGATAGAGAATATCATCCTCTATCATTTGCTCCATAAACTGCAAAAGAAGCTGAGCCGGACTGTTCAGTTCCTGAAACATACTTATCCGTTTTTCTACAAATAATTTCAAATTGCCTACATCTTCCACAAATAAGAGCGACTGTCCCGTCAAATAAAAGCTGAAGGAAAGCTGCGGTGAACGCTGTTCGCTTTTTTGAGGCAGGCGTAATGTTCCGATGATGCAGTTTTTGAAAACCTCTGCCTTACAATAACGAATCGATCCAAGACAGTGAAGAAGTTCTTTATAATACGGTAGTTGTTCTTTACATTTGTGAAATTCCGCCGTACTCATAAATGTAAAAAACGGCTTTTTATCGCCGCAGTTTTGGACGGCTTGCAGACTCCCGTCTTTTGAATTTATAAAGTATTGCATTACAACTCCCCCTTTTTACTTTTTATTATATCACATATATCACAAGTATAAAAGTATTTTCTACTTTACATATTCCGCATTGATCACCGCTTGATTTGAAAAGAGAAAATCAGAGAAGCTATTTGCAAAGGCATTATTTGAAGCCTTTTTCCATATCACAGCGGTCTGAATTACGGAAGGATCCGGCGGTTCTATCGTACATCCTGCTTTCTCACAGATAATACTATTTTGCTTTGTAGAAATGATAAGACAGCGGTATGTATCGTCATTTGCAGAAGCATTGTTTTCAATAAAGCCAAAGTCAATGCGATTTTTGCTTAGCTTATCATATATATCCGCTGTATTTCCAAACAGGAAATGAAGCTGACAATTTGGCTTTCCTTTTGAAAACTTTTTAAATAGCGGTATCAGCGAATCCAAGATCATAGGATTATCAAACGCAATAAAAAGGCTTTTTTCTGCAATTTCTTCGTCAATTAAGTGGTGGTTATTTGCTAAAAAATCGTCAAGCCTTTTCATTATAAAGTAACCGAACACAATAATGACAGCCACTGCGCACACTAACAATAATTTTTTCATGCTTTCCGTCTTCTTTCGGAATTTATATGTGAAAACACTTTTGTATGTTTTTGGTATCACCCAGCACCAAAATAGTGTCACCCGGTATAAAGCTTGTTTCAGGCGCAAAATTTAGATTCATTTTACCGTCGCGTTTAATCGCCATAATATTGATACCGTGCTTTTTACGCACATCTGCTTCAATAACGGTTTTTCCGATCCATTTTTCGGGTACGGCAATTTCAAAAAATTGCATGATCGCTGTCCAACTCTATGTAATCGAGGATATGGTCGGCAGTATAGCGGATAGCCGTCCAATCCGCAAGCTGCCTTTCGGGATATACGATTTCATCCGCACCGTTTCGCAGAAGAAATTTTGCGTGTACTTCCCGTGCCGCACGGGAAACTATCTTTTTGGCATCCAATTCCTTTAATAGAGATGTCGTTTCAAGCGAGTTTTGAAAATCGTCCCTTGTTGCAACGGGCAGCATTAACAGTATGCTGCCTAAAATTATCACAGACAGAAAGCCTAATATAATAATCTGGAACGATGTAATGTGCTTGTGTTTTGGATTTTGTCGTTTTATCATAACGGATACCTTCGCGATCTTAATATCAAATTTAGACTGTCTTTATTTTATCTTAATCTGCATTAAATCGGCGTAAGCAAGATAAAGACGATATTAAGATTGCATAAAGATAAAGGCGGAAAAGCCGAAACTCTTCCGCCTTAAAACTATTACAGAATTCCGTCCAGCATCAAATTTACTTTAAGAACATTTACTGTTTCTTCTCCGAAAACTCCTAAGAATTTACCGTCGGTGCATTTCTTAATAATCTCCCGTACCTCGTCCTCGGTCATATCGTTTGCTTTTGCGATTCTTGCCACCTGATACTTGGCGGCGGCGGGGGAAATATGGGGGTCAAGTCCGCTGCCCGAGCAGGTCACAAGATCAACGGGGATTGCTGTTTCGTCCATGTCGGGATTGGCCTCCCGCAGTTTTTCCACACGCTCTTTCACCAAAGCCTCATATTCTTCGCTTGCCGGGGAAAGGTTGGACGGTGCGGCATACATCAGAGTTTTTCCGTTTTCGTCTTTGTAGGTTGAAACATCAATATTCATAATGCGCCCCCACATATGTCCGTCATCCGTATACTGCTGACCGAGCAGCTCACAACCGTACTTTTTTCAGTCAACCTCAATAATACTCCCGTTTGCTTTGTCGGGGAAAATAAGCTGCGCAAACCCTGTAACGACACCCGTATAAACCACGCCGCAGAGCAATGTGAATATAAGAAAAATTATTGCCGCTCTCGTCAGTACATTTTTTAATGTTTTCATTATAAAACCTCCTTATGCCAAGCCTAACAGTACAAGCAGCATATCAATCAGCTTAACGAAGATGAAGGGTGCCGCCAAACCGCCGAGACCGTAAATTAACAGGTTGCGGGACAAAAGCTTGCCTGCGGGAACCTCACGGTATTTCACACCTTTGAGTGCCAGCGGAATCAGCGCAATAATAATCAGCGCATTATAGATGATTGCCGATAAAACAGCGCTTTGCGGGGAATGAAGTCCCATAATGTTAAGTGCCGAAAGACCCGGATACAGTCCCATAAACAAGGCGGGAATAATGGCGAAATACTTTGCTACATCGTTCGCTATGGAGAAGGTGGTCAGACTGCCTCTTGTCATCAAAAGCTGTTTACCGATACGGACGATATCAATAAGCTTTGTCGGTGACGAATCAAGATCAACCATATTTCCCGCTTCCTTTGCCGCCTGTGTGCCGGTGTTCATCGCAACCGCCACATCAGCCTGTGCAAGTGCGGGTGCGTCGTTCGTGCCGTCGCCCGTCATTGCCACAAGGTGTCCTTTGCTCTGAAAATCGCGTATCATTTGAAGCTTGCCTTCGGGAGTTGCTTCGGCAAGGAAATCATCCACGCCCGCTTCTGCCGCAATGGCGGCGGCGGTCATTGGGTTATCGCCTGTAATCATAATGGTTTTTATACCCATTTTACGAAGATCCGCAAACTTTTCCTTAACGCCCTGCTTGATAATGTCTTTCAGATGAATAACGCCTAAAATCTTATGATTTTTCGCTACAACAAGGGGAGTTCCGCCCTTGTTCGCAATCTCTTTAACGATTCGGTCGCATTCCTCCGAATAAATTCCGCCGCTTTCGGTTACATATTTTTCCATGGTATCGGCGGCCCCCTTGCGGATTTCGTTGCCGTCATAATCAACGCCGCTCATACGGGTTTTCGCCGTAAAGGGAATAAATGTCATGTTCTTGTCGGAAAGCTCTCTGCCGCGAATATTGAATTTTTCTTTTGCGAGAATAACCACGCTTCTGCCTTCGGGCGTTTCATCGGCAAGAGAGGATAGCTGTGCCGCATCGGCAAGTTCTTGTTCACTTACACCGTCTACGGGAATAAATGCGTTCGCCTTGCGGTTACCGAGCGTAATTGTTCCGGTTTTATCAAGCATCAATATATCCACATCGCCTGCGGCTTCAATAGCTCTTCCGCTCATAGCAAGTACATTTGCTTGGTTCAGTCTGCTCATTCCCGCAATACCGATAGCGGAAAGCAATGCGCCGATGGTGGTAGGGGCAAGGCAGACAAGCAACGCTACTAAGGTAGTAACAGAGGTGGGGTTATCAATTCCCGCCTGTTTTGCCGAGAATATGGAGTAGGTATAAAGTGATACCGTAACAAGAATAAAGATAATGGAAAGGGCGACAAGAAAAATCTGCAATGCGATTTCGTTTGGCGTCTTTTTACGGGAAGCGCCCTCGACCATGGCAATCATTTTATCAAGGAAGCTTTCGCCCGCTTCGCTTGTTATCCGCACAACGATCCAATCGGAAAGTACGGTAGTACCGCCGGTTACTGCGCTTCTGTCGCCGCCTGCCTCACGGATAACGGGTGCGGATTCGCCTGTGATAGCGCTTTCGTCTACGGAAGCGGCTCCCTCAATAACCTCACCGTCGCCCGGAATTTGCTCTCCTGCTTTCACAATGACAATGTCGCCTTTTTTAAGCAACGCGGAAGAAACAGCGGTTATCTGTTCTTTCTTATCGGCAGAGGGTATCTTGTGTGCCTCCACATCTTTTTTTGAAGCTCTCAGAGCGTCCGCCTGCGCCTTGCCTCTGCCCTAGGCAATCGCTTCGGCAAAATTGGCAAAAATACAGGTAAACCACAGAATAACTGCGATTGCCAAGGTATATCCGCTTGAAGCGTCCTTTAGTCCGAATAGGGATACAATCCATAGTCCGCTTGTGAGGATCGCCGAAATATATACCAAAAGCATAACGGGGTTTTGCACCTGTGTTTTGGGATTTAGTTTTACAAATGAATCTTTTATGGCTCTGCCGAGCATCTTTTTATCGGCAAAAGCACTTTTATTATCTGATGCCATAACAGTGCCTCCTTAAATAACATTATTGAAAAATTCAGCGAGCGGTCCTAACGCCAACGCCGGGAAGAAACTGAGTGCGCCTATAATAAGGACGATTAAAATCAGCAGGAATACAAACATACCGTTTGTTGTGGAAAGTGTACCTGCGTTTGTTGCAATCTTCTTTTTGCCGGCAAGACTGCCCGCGATCGCCAGTGTTCCTATGATCGGAAGGAAACGGGCAAACAGCATGACAAGACCGAGCGAAACATTCAAAAATACGGTGTTTGCATTAAAGCCGGCAAAGGCAGAGCCGTTGTTACCGCCGCAGGAAGAATATGTGTACAGCATTTCGGAAAAGCCGTGCGCTCCGCTGTTGTTTAGGCTGTCCGCCACACTCGGAACGACCGCTGCAAGTCCGCTGCCGATAAGAATAGCAATCGGCGTTGCAAGGCAAACAAGCACAGACCATTTCATTTCATAAGGTTCAATCTTTTTGCCTAAAAACTCCGGCGTTCTGCCGACCATAAGTCCGGCTATAAATACCGTCAGAATGGCAAAGGCAAGCATACCGTAAAGACCGCAGCCAACGCCGCCGAAGATAACCTCGCCGAGCTGCATCAGGAGCATTGTCACCATACCGCCGAGCGGTGTGTAACTGTCGTGCATGGAGTTTACAGAGCCGTTGGAAGCCGCCGTTGTAAATGCCGCCCAAGTAGAGGATGTTGCAATACCGAATCGGGTTTCCTTACCTTCCATATTGCCGCCCGCCTGGTCGGTCATTGAGACGTTGACACCATCCTGTGCAAGTTGCGGCGTCGCAACCTGTTCGCTGACGGCAATCGTGCCCAGCGCCAGCGCAAGGCATATAAACATCGCCATAAAGATTGCAACGCCCTGTTTTTTATTCTTTACCGCCTTGCCAAAGGTGAAGCACAGCGCCGCAGGAATAAGCAAAATTGAAAGCATTTCAATCAAATTTGTAAAAGCGTTCGGGTTTTCAAGCGGATGAGCGGAGTTAACGCCCATATAACCGCCGCCGTTTGTACCCGTTTGCTTAATGGCGACCTGGCTTGCCGCAGGACCCATAGGTACAAACTGTTCGGTAACAATTTCGGCGTCTTCTATTTTTTTGCCGTCAACTGTTACGGTATTTGTATCAAGGTCAATTTCGGCGTTTTCAAGAATTTCGCCGTCTGCGCTTACCGCAATCGGTTCAACGAGCGATACGGTTTCAGCGCTTTTCAGGTTCTGAATCACGCCGCCGCCCACAAGGCAAAGGGAGATGACAAGATTCAGCGGAATCAAAATATGAATGACGATTCTTGTTATATCAACCCAAAAGCTGCCTAATCCATCGGCTTTTACTTTTATAAATCCCCGTATCAGGGCAAACAGCACGGCAATACCCGTAGCTGCGGAAACAAAGTTCTGCACGGTAAGTCCGAGCGCTTGGGTCAGATAGCTTAATGTGGACTCGCCGCTGTATGCCTGCCAGTTTGTATTGGTTACGAAACTGGCTGCGGTATTAAAGGACAAATCCCATTTTACACCCGAAATCCCCTGCGGATTTCCGGGAAGAACTCCCTGCAAAATCTGAATCAAAAACAGAAAAATAAGTCCGATGCCTGAAAAAATCAGAACGGAAACGGCATATTTTTTCCGGTTCATTTGCTCGTCCTTTTTGACGCGCATAACCTTATACACAGCGTTTTCACAGGGCGTTAGAATTTTGGAAAGAAAGGTTTTCTCTCCGTTCATTACTTTCTTGATATAAGCGCCGAGCGGAATCGCCAAAACAATAAGAACGGCAAGATAGAGTATGTATTGTATTACCGCACTCATTTTTGCTCATCCCCTTTCATCAGTATGTAAACATAGTAGATTAGCAGTGCCGCAGCACAAAGACCGATAAATCCGATTATAATATTCATAGTCTTACCTCCTTATTTGATATTTTAACAGCAAAAAGATTAAATCGGGATTAGCAGAATATACAGCGCATTAAAACTATATTAAGACGCTTACAGCCATCCGAAAATCAAAGCAATCGGAACCGTAATAATTACGGTGAAGAAAAACACGGCAGCGAGAACACAAATCGGCATACCGATAAATACCGCAAAAAAGGACAGATACGGATGCTTGAATGCGAAATGCTCCGCTCGTGCTTCAATGCGCTTATCAAATTCGTGTATAGCTTTAAATATGGCTGACATATTTAATCTCTCCTTACGCTTATAGCTTAGCACAGGAGAAATAAAAACGGGGAAAAGACCTCATTGATTACTGTTAAGAAAAAATAAAGCCTAAATTAGCGGAACATACCTGCCAAAATGGAAAGCGGCGACAGAAAGAATAGAATCTTTCTGCCGCCGCTTTTTGCTAATTCATATTAAATCTTTTATTGCTTTTCTTAACTTCTCCAACGCCTTTTCACACTTTTTATGAGCCGTATTTGCTGAGCTGTATTCGTGGTCTGTAGCAATATCCGTATACATCATCTTCTTGATTGGCTTCTTTTTCGGCTCACCGTATTCGTCCAAATCGTTATGAACTATATAAAACACACTATGGCATTCAAAGCAAAAACCGAGTCTTTGAGATAACATTTTCCGTTCGGTATACTCCGGTTTTTCGTATGCTTCCCACAGTCGGGTATACAGCTCATTTTTCATAAACAGCGTATAAGTGTCAGAGGTACCGTCGGAATGTGCCTCATCTGTGCATTCTTCACCGTCATCGTCTGTGTATTGCCGATACAAATCCACCCGGTTTTCATTGAGCAGACCGCCGAGTAATATTTCTTTAGCGTTTTCAACGGTTTCCTCAAGCTCGCCTGCAACCTTTATCAGTGTTTCATCTGAATAATCAAGCTCGTATTTGTACCATATCGCCATTGCTTTACGGAGCTTGGCATATTCTGCGATGCTTTGTGCTGTGAAGCCTGTACGCATAGAGCACACATAGTCCAGTATCTCCCGTTCCACATACCGTTCCTTGAACGAGGTAAACGGCACGCCTTGCTTAATATCGTAGTTTTTAATGCTTTGAGCAGTCCGGCAATATATGCCTGTTTCATATCCGCAAAATGCTCCGGCATAAAGAGTTTTCGCATATATTCCTGCACATTGTTGTTAAGCGTTTTTTCATAATAGTGCAGAAACCAAGCAAGATATCGGTTATCTTTCTCTTTCAGATAGGTTACAATATATTCCTGCAAATCCCATTTCGGCGGTGCCGGCTTCAATTGATACATATTTAAATCTGCTTTATCTATATAAATTTCTGTCACGGCATTCACCTCCGTTCTGTGATACTTACCGTTATTTTAACTGCTTATCGACTTCGGCGTAGAGCTTTTCACGGCTCATATCCGACTCATACTGACTGTTGGCATATTCCGTGTCCTCTTTTGCCTGCTGCATACGCTCTTTTGCAAGATCAAGCGCTGCGGCGGCAAATTCTTCTGTGACAGTACCTCGTTTTCTTTCCATACGAAGCACAGAGCAGCGGTTTTTATAGATGCGGATAACAGGATTTCCGGCCGCTAATTCTTTTCGGTTGATCCTTGCCGCATATTTCCGGCAGGTAATGGCTTTGCCCTTGAGCTTAAACGGCGCATAGCCTGTACAATACTTTTGCCTTGCCGCAGAGGTCATAAGGAAATATTTTTTGCAGATATCGCACCTCCTTGGATAATGACCATAATGTAAGCCTTCAAAGAAGTCGGTCATCAAAAAGCAGTAATAGCTGTCGAAATAAAGCCTGCGTGCAAGAGTAGCCGTTTTACTGCGGCTGGCTTTCTTGATTGGTACATATTCCGTTGTCACGGGAAACGGCACAGAGCCGAATACTTCTAATGCTATGGGGAGCAAATGTTCCTCGTCAAATCGGTCAGCTTCATTTACACGGCTCACGAAAACTCTAAGCTTTTCAAAAGAATTGCGAATGTCGGCACTCAAAGTATCGTAGAAACTGAGTGTAGCATTGACTTCGCCAAGCAGAGCTTCAGTACGGTCAAAGGAGTCTTTTTCATATTCTTTCGGTAAGTTGTGAAACACTATTTGCCCCACATCCATTTGACCGATCTTTGCACGACGGGAAAAATATTCGCTTATGATATGTCCGTTTTCTTCAGAAAACAACGTTGCTATTCTGTTACGTTCATCATCTGTGCCGAGCATATCAAATGGCTTCAGCCACGGAAGTGCAGTAAAGATATTTACCATTCTTTCTCCGGCGTTCACATAGTCGCTGACTTTCAAATACCCAAGCCGCAACATCTTTTCAAGCTGCCAATTATCCGTTGTGAAAACGCCAATACGGGCGGCGGTGTCATTTTCGTAATACTGATTCAGCAGGTGTGCCGCAAAAGTCCCCGCAGGATAGCTCTTGCCGTTTTAAGAAGATGAGTGGGGAGGAAAGGCTTGACACCCGAAGTTATTGCCACCGTTATGAGCGAGGAAAAAGCAAATCAGCGTGAAATGTTCAAGATGCCGATGGAGCGCATTAGCAAATATGTCCCTAACGCCAATACAAAGCAGGCAGAAGACTTTGTTATGAAAGCTTGCGAGCATTACCGCCGCTATCTGATTCGACAGCGTGACCGAGAACGATGAGGTGAGCCTATGAAGAAATATACAAGGATTGATTATACCAAGGTAGAGTTACCCGAAGAATTGCTCACTTCTTTTGCAAAGGCATTAGCGCCAGAGATTAGGAAGTTCTATGATAGTGACGAGGGCAAAGCTTACTTTGAAAAATGGCTTACCAAACACCCTGAATATGATGAACGGACACCTGATGCAACTGCATCGGGCGTCTGAGTTTTCGTACATTCGACAGCAAATAAAGGATGCTGCCATTGAAAACCTTTGGAAAGGTATTGAACAAGGACAATCGGTTGATATGCTGACTGAGCGTCTGCATAAACGACAAGCAGAAAAAGAGGAATTGGAAACTCAGCTTGCTATTGAGAACAACAAGAAAATCTGCCTATCCGAAGCGCAGATTTTAGCCTTTCTTGATTATGTGTGCGAAATGCCGTTTGATGATTTTAATAAGCGCAGAGCGATTATCAATATATTCGTTCAATCCATCTACTTGTATGACGATCATTTCACCCTAATTATCAACGCAAGTAAGAAGCCTTTGAGCATCGACAATATCCAGCTTGATGATATTGAGGAAGCTTTTGAGGGCGAAAATACCGAAACAGAGGGGTGTTCATCCTTGATGACACCCGCTCCACCATTATAGTCACGACTGCATATGCAGTCGTGACTTTTTAGTATATTGTTATTCTTGTATTTATGCAGTTTTTAAGGCAAAACAAGAATCATTTATGAAGTATAAAACAACACAATATAAATTATGCAACCGTATAAAAAATTTATGGGATGCCTTTATTTTGCGTTATTTCTTTTTCATACAGTTTTTAAAACATTTTTTATCAAATGACGGGTTGAATGCGTAGAAATTCTTTTCGTCAAGTTTGTCGGTCATAAGTCTCAGATTTTCACCGAAGCGTTGATAGTGTACTACTTCACGCTCACGCAAAAATCTTATTGCGTCTTTTACATCGTAATCATCGCAAAATCTTAAGATATTATCATAGGTCGATCGCGCTTTTTGTTCTGCCGCCATATTTTCGTGGAGATCTGTAATTGGATCGCCTTTTACCTGCATAGATGCGGTTGTATAAGGTGAACCTCCTGCCGATTGCGGATATACGCCTGTTGTATGGTCAACAAAGTAATCTTCAAAGCCTTGCTTTTTGATTTCATCTTCCGTTAGGTCTTTTGTAAGCTGATATACAATTGCACCTATCATTTCAAGGTGATTTAATTCCTCGGTACCGATGTCGGTTAAGGTGGCTTTTAATTCCGGCAGCGGCATTGTAAATCTCTGACTTAAATATCTGAGTGATGCACCGAGTTCTCCGTCAGGTCCACCGTACTCCGAAAAGTGATAATCAGATATAAAGAAATATATCAACCGAAGAAGTTGAGCGGTTAAAGACTATGCAATCTACAAAGCCTTTTAGTATTTCGTTCTTTTCTTTTTCGCTTATTGCAGGGCTTTTTAGAGTTGCTAAAAAGTTTTTCTTTTCTTTTACATTTTCTTTTCTTGGCTTAGTTTTTTCTTGTTTTAATTGAACTTGACGGGAAGAGAGGTTTTTTATTTTATCTTCTACAGACTTTTTGTATTCTTTTACTTCTTCAACGGTGTAGATTCCTTCAAGATATGCGTTTTTTATCCGTTGTATTTTTTGATTTTCTTTTTCGATTAAGTTAGTGTAATCAATGCAGTCAGCAACAGTTTGAGATAAAGACTTGACCGAAAGTTTAAAATCTTTGTTTTCAAAAACCTGTTCAAGTCCGAGTATTACAAGATTATTAATATTGGTAAGGCTGATGTAATGTGACTGTTTACATATTGATTTTGAGTATTTAATGCATTGCAGTCCTTTGTTTGAATATGCTAATGCAGAGCCGCAGTTGCTGCATTTTATTAAACCGTGCAGCATATATTCTTGTTTAATATTATTGTGTATGCCTTTTCTTTGTTTACGACCGTTAGTTTCTATCAAATTTTGAACTTTATAAAAAATTTCATCGCTGATAATAGATTTATGTACTCCTTGAGTGTACACAATATCTTTGTTGTTTGAATATCTGTAATCTGTTTTTCCGTTTTGATTCCAACGGATTTTTCCTATATAAACGGGATTTTTCAGGATATAATCTATTGTTCTGTTTTCAAAAGGATTTCCTCTTGTAGTTTTGACACCGATTTCGTTTAATTCGGATGCAATTTGCATGCTGTTCTTTCCGTCTATATAATCGGTAAAGATTTTACGAACAATTGCTGCTTTTTCTTCGTTGATAACATATTGTTTATCGACTATATCATAACCGAAAGAGGGAATAGTCACCGGCTGACCTCGTTTGACTTTTTCTGACATTCCTCGCAGGACTTCCCCGGAAAGGCGGATTGAATAATATTCGTCCATCCATTCTATGATACGCTCAATAAGTGAGGAAAACGGATTTTCTTCATCAAGAGTTTCGGAACAGCTTATTACCGAAACATCATTCTTTTTAAGCATAGATTTATATACAATGCTTTCTTCTTGATTCCGTGCAAATCGACTGAACTTCCACACAAGTATTGCACTAAACGGTGCAGGCTTTTGCTTTGCAAGCCCTATCATCTCGATAAACTGTGGTCGCTTTTTGACATATTTGCCTGACAATCCGTCTTCTCGAAATATGTACTCTGACGGGATATTGTAACAGTTTTGTTTTGCGTATTCTTTTATTATACGCAGTTGACTGTCAGGAGAAAGCTCGGTTTGTCGGTCTGTAGAGACTCTGATATATGCCGCAGCGGTTTTAAGTTCTTTTTCCATAATAATCACTTTCTATCGCTTAATCTAAGTGAATTTGCTATAAGTCATAATATGTTTCAGAGATAAAAATGTGTTGGTTTTTGCTATATATGTTGCTTGGCATCTGTTAATTGATTTTGCAGAGCACATAATATATATGTAGGAATAGAATAAAGTTAAGGGGTGCTTATAAATGTCAAAGAGGCAAAGTTTTATGGTTAGAATACATTTACCGATTAACGGAAAATATTATTTGTGGTATGAAGTTGACGAAGAGAGAAATGTAAAATGGTATTTGCCTCGTGACGAGGCAGAGGCACAAGAGGCTGTACAGAAAATGCTTGAAAATGTCGGAAAACATATGAGTGATTTTTACTCAAACAATTCAGAGTACATTAAAAATCTGTAAAAATTGATATTTCAAAAAAATCAGGTCAATCTTTTATTGGATTGACCTGATTTAATATAATAGAATTTTGTATAAATAGTTTTATTTAGAAAAATCCCAATCAAGGAGTCGGTTACCTTTTACGATAAATGCCTTTTCGGAAATTTTAGCAAGTGGAGTGTCACTGTAGCTGTCGGAATAAAATTCGTGAATTTTTGTGTCACCGAACATTTCTCTGTATCGCCTTACTTTTTCTTCACCGTGGCAGTTTATACCGCTGTATTTGCCTGTATGTTCGTCAACGACAGATGCCATAAGATAATTTATTTTGAGAGTTTTGCATACGGGTGCAAGTAAAAATTCAGGGGAGGCGGATATTATTACATCATCTTTTTGCTGTTGATTTTTATAAAACGGCTTGATTTTGTCAATATTAATATTCCAAAAGTCGGTTATGTCTTTTTGTATGTCGCAGTATTTTAAAAATTTATACATTTTTTCTTTAAACTGCGTTTTTGTGCCGATTTTAAAAACATAGAATTTAAGAAAAGCACCGATAAGTGAGGGGGCAAGCAATAAAATTTTTTTATGCCTTTTTAGAGAAAAAATATAGAAATCGGCGGTTGAGTCGCCGTCATATATTGTTTTATCAAAGTCATATACATTCATAAATAAACCTCTTAGTGAATTATTAGCTTTATAAATACTTATATTTTTATATTTTATAATTAATTATAGATTTTTGCAATACCCTTGTTCACCTAATAATCACTTATTTTCGGCATACTTACTGTTGCTTTTTACCCTGAAATATAGTATAGTATAATGTGAGTAATAATATAGGAGTAATACAGTGTTCGGTTATTTACAGATTGAAAAAGAGGAACTTCTTGTAAAAGAGTTTGAAACATATAAGGCTGTTTACTGCGGACTTTGCAAGCAAATGGGTAAAGATTATTCTTTTTTAACCCGTCTTACATTGAGCTATGACTGTACTTTTTACGCAATGCTTTTGATGTCATTACATTCTTCGTGCGGCGGTTTTAAGAAAGGCAGATGTACCTGCAATCCTCTTAAAAGATGTAATTTTGCTTACAGCAAAAATGACGATTACCAAAAGGCTGCGGCTTTTTCAATTATTACCGTTTACTACAAACTTATTGATGATATAAATGACAGCGGATTTTTTAAATCTCTGTTTTCGAGAATGGTTAAGCCGTTTTTCTCACATCAGAGAAAGAAAGCTAAAAAGCGTTATCCGTGGATTGACGAATATGTGGCTGAAATGATGGAAAGACAGGCTGTTATTGAACAGGATAAAAGCTCTTCCGTTGATATTTCGGCAGACCCGACAGCTCAAATGCTCGGAAAAATCCTTGCAAAAGACGGTAATGACGAAACCGAGAGCCGAGTTTTATACGAATACGGATATAATATAGGCAGATGGATTTATCTTATGGATGCGGCAGACGATATAGAAAAAGACGCTAAGTCATTAAGTTTTAACCCTTTTATACAAGAGGACGGTTCAAGTTTAGACAACAATATTATTTCGCTCACTCTTAATCAGTGCCTTGCAAGGGCATATGATGCGTATAATTTACTTGATATAAACGGTTTTAAGGGGATACTTGACAATATGATGCTTAGAGGATTCCCGAAAATTCAGAATAAAATTACAGATAAAACCCAAAAGGACTCGGACAAATCTTTTGAGTCGCAGAAAGGAAGTAAAGATGAATAATCCTTATGAGGTTCTTGGCGTATCTGAAAATGCCAGCGATGAAGAAATTAAAGCAGCGTACAGAAAGCTTGCCAAAAAATATCATCCCGACAATTATGCGGACAGTCCGCTTGCAGATGTTGCCGAACAAAAAATGAAGGAAATCAATGAGGCTTACGATACAATAAATCAATTAAGGCAAAAGGGCAGAGGCTCGGGTTCAACTTCAAATGCAACCGGCGGATATTCTCACCAATCCACAAGATTTCACGGTGTAAGAATTTATATTCAGCGCAATATGATTAATGAGGCCGAACAGATTCTTGATAATACAGAGCAACAGTACCGTGACGCAGAATGGCATTACCTTAAAGGTATGTGTGCATATCGCAAGGGTTGGGCAAATCAGGCTTATTCTTACTTTACACAGGCTGTAAATATGGACCCTAACAATCAGGAGTACCGTGCGGCTCTTAATAATATGAATAATCAGAGGGCTTATAATTACGGCGGTTACACTCAAGGTACACCAAATACAGGTGACGGTGCTATGTGTGATTACTGCACCACATGTCTTTGTGTAAACTGTCTTACAAACTGCCTTTGCAACTGTTGCAGAATGGGCTGTTAATATGAAAAAGTCATCTTCAAGTCCGTTAAAAACAACCTTTAAAGTTACAATTTCGGGTGTATTGTCGGCACTTTCGCTTGTCTTTATGATGCTCACATCATTAGTGCCGCTTGGTACTTTTGCCTTTCCTTGTATGGCAGGAATTGTGCTTATGGTGATTGTAGTCGAAGCAGGTCATAAGTGGGCGTGGGGCGCATTTATATGTGTTTCACTGCTTTCGCTTTTCCTTGCGGGCGACAAGGAAGCTGTTGTATATTACATTATGTTTTTCGGTTATTATCCGATAATTAAAGGTGCAATAGAGGGAAAAATAAAAACAAGAGCCGTACAGCTTGTGCTTAAATATGCGGTATTCAATGCAGCGGTAATAGGAGCATTTTTTATAGCGGCTTTTTTACTTGCCGTGCCTGCTGAGGAATACACTATAGGCGGAATGTATGTACCGTGGATTTTCTTGCTTGCAGGAAATATATTCTTTACAATTTATGACTTGGCGGCAACAAAACTCGTTACATATTATATAGTTGTACTCAGAAACAAGCTTATAAAACCAAAATACAGAAAATGACAGAGGGTAGTATTATGAGAAAAGTAAGCGCAAAAAAATTAATAGTCCCGATTCTTGCGGCCGTATTGCTGCTTTTTTCACTTCCCGTAAATGCGGCTGAACTTTCACAGACAGAGCAGGCTGTAAGCGCAAGTGTGACGGCAGGAGCGTCAGGTTATGTAAATGGTGACGGAGTAAATCTTCGTTCGGGAGCGGGTACAAGCTACAGTGTTGTGACTGTTATGGAATACAAAACAGAATTTACCTTTGACGACGGAACTCTGTACAACGGCGAGTGGTACAAAATCACTCTTTCGGACGGTACAAAGGGATATATTTACTATGAATATGCTGCCGCAAAAGAGGTTACAGATACTCTTGGAACGGGTTACATAAATGCAAGTGATGTAAATATGAGATCGGGTGCGGGTACAGATTATTCTGTTATTGCTACTCTTGATTACGGTACAAAAATTACCGCCGTTTCAAAAAGCGGTAATTGGTATTACATTGAACTTAGCAGCGGTACAAGGGGATATGTTTATGCGGATTATGTAACGCTTAATGCCGATGAACCGCAAAAGTCGGGACTTTCAAAGACAAGTCTTAGTATGTACAAAGGAAACTACAGCACTTTGTATGTAAACGGCGCAAAAGGTAATGTAAACTTTGCTTCATCAAATTCTAATATTGTATCTGTAACCTCGGACGGACTTTTATATGCAAAAGCTGCGGGTTCCGCAGTTATTACCGCAAGATATGACGGAATATCAGAGAGTTGCTATGTAACGGTTACAAGCGGAAGTTATGTAGGTATTTCCGATTCTGCGGTTCATATAAATAAAGATAAATCTGTTTTTCTTACCACAGATTCATATGTAGATTGGAAAACTTCAAATTCAAATGTAGCTACAGTCAGCGACGGTGTTGTATATGCCAAGAGCGAGGGTACTGCCGTAATTTCGGCAGAAACAAGCTACGGTGCAGGTACCTGTATTGTAACTGTAGAAAAAACTGCGCCTGTTCGTTTCGTATATGCCACACCTAATTCGGCGCCTCTTAACAGCCTTGTTACTTTGAATGCTATAACCGATAATACAAAGCGTGGTTTGTATTTTACGATATCCAATGAAAAAGAAAGATATACACTTCACGCCGATTCAATAGAGAAAGACGGCGACAATATTATTTGGTCTGCAAAAACTGTGCTTGATACTTCGGGTACATGGAACTATACAGCGTATTCGCTTGCAGAGGACGAAAACTATTACAGAACTGTCGAAGATGATGCAGAGGGCGAAGTTTTTGTTACAACTTCAACCGATACTACAACTGCGGTTCTCGGTGAACGCCGTGCAAGCGATGAAATAATCTCTCTTATCGCAAATTATGAGGGATTTTTGCCTACGGTAACACCTGACTATATTACGGGTGACGCAACATTAGGTTATGGCAAGGTTGTGTGGTCCGGCGAACAATTTTACAATAATCTTTCAAAAACCGAGGCATATGCTTATCTTTGCCAAACCGTAAACAGTGGCGGATATACTTCTCGAGTTAATAAGTTTATGATTTCAAATAATGTAAAGTGTAACCAACAGCAGTTCGATGCACTTGTGTGCTTTACATATAATGTAGGAGCATATGCGCTTGACAATGACAGCGATTTGTCGGACACTTTACTTAATACAGCATATCAGCCTGCATTAAAACCGTCTGCAAATGCTCAAGGCTATGTAAGCGGTGACAGCGTAAATTTGAGAAGCGGAGCGTCAACATCTTATTCTGTTGTATCCCTTATGTCTTACGGTACAACCTTTACTTTCGTTGACGGCAGTCTTTATAATGATAATTGGTATAAAATTAAATTGAATGACGGCACGGTGGGATATATTTATTCCGACTATGCCTCTGTAATGTCAGCAAGCAGAAGTCTTGATAATGTAAGTCAGTCTGCATATGCTAAGAATTTCTTTGCATATCACCATGCGGCAGGCGATTGCTATGAGGGACTTTTATACAGAAGAGTTGATGAGGCTGAAATATTCTTTTACGGTGATTACATAAGGGACGGTTACGAAAACAAGTACGGTTTCAGTTATACTTGCGCCCGTAACCCGAGCTTTGGATTGTGATAAATATTTAATTGGTATTACTTATTTGAAAGGGAGTATTATAATGAAGAAAATCGGTTTTATTGGTGCAGGAAATATGGCAACTGCAATTATCGGCAGTCTTATGGGACAGAATGACGGCAAGGCTGATTTTATTAATGTTTTTGACCTTGACAAGGAAAAATGCGATATTATGAGCAAAAAAGGCATTAATATTAAAAAATCCGCCGCTGATGTTATGCTTGAAAGCGACATTACCGTTCTTGCTGTTAAGCCGCAGAATTATCCCGAAGTGCTTGAGGCATTAAAGCCACAGGTAACAGCTGACAAAGTTTTTGTTTCAATTGCGGCAGGTATCTCTATTGCATATGTGCAGAATCTTCTTGATTGTAAATGCCCTGTAGTAAGAGTTATGCCGAATACTCCGCTTTTGCTCGGCAAGGGTGCGTCTGCACTTTGTCCGTCAGATAATATCTCTGAAGAAGACAAACAGATTGTTTATAATATGTTTGCGGGCAGCGGTGTTTGTGAATATATTGCAGAAGAGCATATGAACGAGATTATATCTGTAAACGGAAGCAGCCCGGCATATATTTATCTCTTTGCAAAAGCTATGGCAGATTATGCTCAAGAGTGCGGCATTGATTATGACAAGGCAATGAATCTTATTTGTGCAACTCTTGAGGGTTCGGCTAAAATGCTTAAAGAGAGCGGCGACAGTGTTGATACACTCATTGAAAAAGTAAGTTCAAAGGGCGGTACTACCATTGCTGCTCTTGATGCAATGAAAGACCTCGGCTTTTATGATGCCGTTAAAAAAGGTATGGCTGCCTGCACAAAGAGGGCAGAAGAGCTCGGTAAGTAATTACATTAATAGATAATTAGCATACAAGCAAAATATTCCGCATATTTTTATTAAGGATAATTATATGGAGGAATGTTTTGTGAAAGGCTTTATATTTTCGATAAAAGAAAAAACAGATTTAATCAGAACAGGCAGGTTTTCTCTGACAACACAGGATATAAAATATTACATAAAGAGATACGGAATTTATATATTGTTTATTTCAATGTTGATTGTCGGACTTGCCTGCGGAACTGTGTATGCAATGTCTGCCGACAAGGAAATGCTTGCTTCTCTTGATTTTTTGTTTTTTACAAATCTTGACGCACGGCTTTCACAAAATGTAATTAACACATTTTGTGCCTGCTTTGCATCTGATTTTATATTTTTGTTCGCAGTATTTTTACTCGGATTAACCCCTTGGGGAATCCCCGTACTGCCTTTTATTGTGTTTTTAAAGGGCTTCGGTACGGGAATTACTGCCGGATATTTGTTTTCGGTTCATTCGTTAAAAGGTATAGTTTTTTATCTTTTTGTACTGTTGCCCGGAACATTTTTATTTTGTCTGGCACTTATTTTATTTTCTTCCGCCGCTTTTACCGCATCGGGAAATATGTTTTGGCAGATTATAGCGGATAAAAAAATGGGCGGATCTTCGCACAGGTATATATCGGACTTTCTTTCAAGGGGAGTGAGTTGCCTTATACTCGCTTTTCTTTCTGCCGTGCTTGACGCTGCATTATGGGGAGTTTTTGCGGGGAATTTTAATTTTTAACCTATGGAGGTCGAACAATGGCAGAGGAAAAAGCAAAGTTCGCTTTGACTGATTTTTTCAACAACCTATTTAATAATTTCGGTAAAATAGTTTTTACAAACCTATTGTTTGCCGTACCGCTTGCGGTGTTGGTTACGGCTTTTTATTTTCTTGACAGTGCATTAAAACTTAACGGATATTTTATTCTTATGCTTTCGATTATTCCGCTTTCACCTTTTTTTGCAGGCGTAACCCTTGTTACCTCAAGACTTGCAAGAGGAAAAGAAAATGTGGATGTTTTCAAAACATTTATTGAGGGCATAAAAAACAATTGGAAAAGATTTTTAATTCACGGTGTAATTACATACTTTGCGGTTATATTCAGTTATTTTTCAATAAGGCTGTACAGCGCATTAATTTCACAGCCGAATGCAGACTCGTTTTTCCTTGTAATGCTCTATGTTTGCCTGATAATTTCAATTATTATTGCAGTTGCATTTCTTTTTATTTTCTTTTATGTGCCGTCAATGACAGTTACATTTGATTTGTCACTTAAAAATATTTATAAAAACAGTGCGCTTATGTCATTCGGTGAGTTAAAGCATAATATTATTGCAACATTCGTTCTTTTTATAATTGTGCTTTTTTGCGCTACAATTCTTATTTTTGTAGGCAATACAGACAGCAGTATTGCGCTTATAATTACAACCGCAATTCTTATGTTTGTACTTGTGCCTGCGCTTGCTTCTTATGTTATAAATGCCTCGGTTTATCCCGGAATGTATAACCTTATGACAGAAAAAGAAAAACGCTCTAAAAAAATTGATAAGAAAATGGACAACAGAAGAAAAGGTCAGTTTATTGACGAGGAAGATGAGGAAAACAATATAGCCGAGGAATTTCTTGACCTTGATGTCGAAGAGAATAAAGACGGCGATGAATATATTTTCTATAACGGAAAAATGGTTAAGCGAAGTGTAATCATTAAGATGAAAAAGGAAAGAGAGAAAGCAGAGGGGAAATCTGATGAAAGCAAAACACGCTGAAAAACGACCTAAAATAACAATAAGTCTGTGGCTTTTTATTGCTATAATTGCGTTTTTGGTGCTTTTGATTATCGGTATTACTTTTTATTCGGTACAGCGAGAACTTAATTCCGATAATAAAAACAATAACACAACGATTGCTGCAACAGAACAGATGACGGCAGCAGAAACCACACAGGCTGTTACAGAAGAAACAACCGAGCAGTCGATACAGAAAATTACAGAAGAAAGCACTGAAAAGGAAGAAGCTGCTGTTGAGCCGACCACACAGGCAATTGTAGTAAGCGGTGCAGAGAGTGCGGACAAAAATCTGAATTTTGACGCAGAGATGTATCCGTATAAGGCTTTTGACAATGTAGGCAAGCGTGATGCATCTGTAAAAGAAGTTTTCGGCTCGGTATATGGCGGAGAGGGAATTACCTTTGATAAAAACGGACTCTTTTCCGATAATATAACCCAGTCGGAGTATAACTATGGTGCATATACCGTAACTGACGGCGTAATTAATATGACATACTCAAATGACAAAAATAAATCTGCTGAAATTATCTCGTACAAAGGCAATGTTCCGAGCGAAATAAAGATTGATTATGTCGGATATGATGTTTATTTTAAAATTGGAAGTGCAAATTAATGAGCAAAACCAAAAAGAATAAAAAAAGAAACAAAGTAAATCATACCGATAATAAAAATAAATTTAACCGTAAAAAGGCAATTACAGTCACTGTTGTTCTACTTGTAATTGTCATAGCGGTAGTAGCTTTGATTTTTACAATGCATAATAAAGCGAATGATATTGTCGGTACAGATTGGGTATCATCGAGTGCTGTAAATGCAAGCGGCGATGAAGTGGAAATGGCAGAGGTTTATAATACAAGCTATACTTCGTATCAAGGCTCGCTTTCATTTAAGGATGACGGTACTTTTTCGCTTTGGCTCACACCCGGCACATCAGAGGACGGTACGCACTCTGGAAAGTATTCTGTAAACGGCGATACAATTACCGCCGCTTTTGATGACGGTGAAACTACAACAAGTTTTTATATTCACCGTAACGGTGATAAAATTGAATCAATTTCATTGAATTATGAAGATTACGAAGTTTATTTCACTTTAAATAATTAATATCAAAGCAACAGGCTGTCGCACTTTTATAGCGGACAGCCTGTTTTTTATATGTTTTGGAGTATGCACCACCGTACTGCGTAATAATGATTTTAGCAAGTTTTGCATTGGTTTGTTTGATGTTTACGGGATACTGCAATTTTTTTTCATATACAAACATTACAAATCCTCCTCGTTATCCCACGGCCAAGGATTTTTAACCCACTGCCATTTATTAGCTGTATTTGCCTCTTTGCGTAAAGGTCCATATTTTTCTTCGTATTCTTCAATCAAGGGCAAAAGTTTTTCTTTACATTCTTTTATCTGCGAGAGTACCTGTTGGTCGTATGGGTGAGTGTCAAGAAAAATCTGTAAATCAAGGATTGAGAATTGATATGTTGATATTTTCTTTAAAAGAATTTCTCTTTCAGTCATTTTTTACACCACCGCATTTATTACCGTAAAAAGGCTTGTTCAATTCCGGAAAAACTGTGCCTGCGTCAAGCGCCTGAACAGGGGAGTAGGTTTTTGGATTACTTTCCTGAAACGGAACATATGCCATTGCCGGAGGTGTTTTTTCAGGAAATTTTGATGTTGCGTATCTTGAAATTACTGTATTGATAATGTCCACATAAATTTCTCCTTTCCGAGCTTGTTTACTCAATAACATATTATGCACTTGTATAAAATTAGTACCAAACTGCTTTTACGGGAATACTTTTTATGGCAAAAACTTGAATTGTCAGTGAAATTTTGATAAAGTATATAGGGAAGTTTTGTGTACGAAAGGATGATTTTATGAGCTGTGTATATTTTGTAAGACACGGTGAAACCGTATGGAATGTTGAAAATAAAATTTGCGGTTCTACGGATATTGACTTAACGCAAAAGGGTCATGAACAGGCTATAGAAACAGGTAAAAAGATTTTAAACGATAACATAAAGGCGGATAAAATCCTTTATTCTCCGCTTATCAGAGCTAAAAAAACGGCAATGCATATTTCAGAAATAACAGGTATTCCTGCTTTTGAAGAGCCAAGACTTACAGAACAGAATTTCGGAAAATTTGAGGGAACTCCAAGAAACGGTGATGAGTTCAGAATTGCCAAAGGTGAGTTTGTTTGCAGATATGACGGCGGCGAATCTATGTTGCACCTTGCGCAAAGAATTTATAATCTGCTTGATGATGTAAAAGCGAGCGGTGAAACCTGTATTCTTGTTGCGCACAACGGAATATCAAGGGTGATTAATTCATATTTCTATGAAATGACTAACACTGAATATGCAAATTTCGGAGTTAAGAACTGTGCTGTTTTAAAATATGAATTTGAATGATTTGTGGAGGCAAATTTAATTGGATAGGGTAAAGAAAAAGAATTGGATTTCGGCAATGATAAAATATTCAGTATATTGTTAAGACTTGCACCGCCTGTTATGCTTGCCCAACTTATACAGGCATTGTACAATATAATAGACAGCTTTTTTATAGGTAATTATTCAGAATCGGGACTTACGGCGCTGTCAATAATTTATCCGATACAGTTGTTGATGTTTGCGCTTGCGGTCGGTACGGGCGTTGGTATAAATACTCTCATGGCGCATTTTCTCGGTGTTGACAACAAGGAAAAAAGTGATGAAACCGCAGGTGTAGGAAATTTCCTTGCGTTTGCAATGTGGTTTGTTTTTGCTCTTATATGTTGGTTTATAATGCCGTTTTATGCACAAATATCGACAAATTCACAGGAAATTATAGATGAAGTAATTGTGTACGGCAGAATAGTTTGTGTATTTAGCTTTGGATTGTTTTTTGAAAGCATTTGGACAAAAGTTATGCAGGCGACGGGAAATATGAAAATACCTATGATTGCTCAAATTGCGGGTGCTTTTGTTAATATTGCTCTTGACCCATTGTTAATTTTCGGTATTGGATTTTTCCCCGAATTGGGCATTGCCGGTGCAGCTATCGCTACAGTAGTAGGACAGATTGCGGCGGCTTTAATTGTAATGAAAAAAGGCTGCAAAAGATCGCCGAAAATATCCAAATACAAAGAATACATAAAGAGAATTTACCACTTAGGTTTTCCGAATATTCTTATGCAGTCTGCATACACATTGTATATATTCGGATTAAATCTAATATTAAAGGGATTTTCCGATCAGGCAGTCACCGCTTTGGGTTTATATTATAAATGGCAGACAATATTTTTTATTCCTCTCGGTGCAATGCAGACCTGTATAGTGCCTGTTATCAGTTTTAATTACAGTGCAGGAAACAGAGAAAGATGCGGAAAAACTCTAAAAGATTCGGTTATACTTGGAATGGTACTTATGCTTATCGGTGTACTGTGCTTTGAAATAATGCCCGATGTACTTATGGGTACATTCTCAAAGGACAGCGAAGTAATCAGAATAGGCTCATATGCGTTAAGGATAATTGCCGTTTCTTTTATACCAATGGTTACATCACTGATTTTTCCTGTATTTTTTCAGGCAATCGGTTCGGCTTTTAAAAGCTCCGCACTTACAATTCTGAGAACAATTGTGCTTTTTGTACCGCTTGGTTGGGTGCTTGCACATTTTGGACTTGAAAGTTTTTGGTTTACATTCCCGATAACCGAAGTTATTACAACCGCAGTAGGTTTTATTATGTACAGGAAAAGCATATTTGGCAGAAGGTTAAGTAACGGATATACGATATAATGCTTACAAATTATACAAATTGCCCTGTAATGTTATTGACAAATTTCGCATAATGTGGTATTATAATAAAAATATAATCTTACAAGGAGTATGATTTTCTATGAAAAGAATTAAGACTATTGAAACTCGTGACCTTAAGAAGAGCGTTAAAACAGGCGGTTGCGGTGAGTGTCAGACATCTTGTCAGTCAGCTTGCAAAACATCTTGCGGCGTTGCTAACCAGCAGTGTGAGAAGTGCCTCAGCGAGAAATAATTTAGCTGTGCAAATTTTGCATTAAAAAGGATTTTCAGCCGTTTCACCTTTTGGAGAACGGCTTTCCTTTTGTCTATAAAAAGGATTTGGAGAAAATATATGATACACCAGTATAAGTTAAACGGATATAACATAGTGCTTGATGTTTTCAGCGGCAGTGTTCACTGCGTAGATGACCTTGCTTATGATGTTATTGAAATGTACGAAAATTCCGATAAAGAAAATATTATCAAGGCTATGCTTGAAAAGTACAAAGATATCCCTGAAATTACAGCAGAAGAAATTTCGGATTGCTATGATGATGTTACAGAATTAAAGGATAACGGCAAGCTCTTTACTGCTGATAAATATGAGGACCTTGCATTTGATTTTAAAAAGAGAAACACTGTTATTAAGGCTTTGTGCCTACATATTGCTCATACCTGTAATCTTAATTGCGAATACTGCTTTGCAAGTCAGGGTAAGTACCACGGTGACAGAGCTTTAATGAGTTTTGAAGTAGGCAAGAGAGCTATTGATTTTCTTATTGAAAATTCAGGCAGCAGAGTAAACCTTGAAGTTGACTTTTTCGGCGGCGAACCGCTTATGAATTTTGATGTAGTAAAGCAGATTGTCTCTTACGCAAGAAGTATTGAAAAGGAAAAGAACAAGAATTTCCGTTTTACTCTCACAACAAACGGTATGCTTGTTGATGATGATGTAATTGAATTTGCAAATAAAGAATGTCATAATGTTGTACTTAGCCTTGACGGCAGAAAAGAAGTACATGACCACCTTAGAAAAACCGTAAGCGGCAAGGGCAGCTACGATATTATCGTACCTAAGTTCCAGGAATTTGTTAAAAAGCGTGGCAATAAGGGCTATTATGTGCGTGGCACTTATACCCACAACAATACAGACTTTACAAACGATATTTTCCATATGGCAGACCTCGGCTTTACCGAGCTTTCTATGGAGCCTGTTGTTTGCTCGCCAGATGATCCGTATGCGCTTACATATGATGATTTACCTTTTCTTTTTGAGCAGTACGAAATTCTTGCAAAGGAAATGCTCAAGAGGGAAAAAGAGGGCAGACCGCTCACTTTCTATCACTATATGATTGACCTTACAGGAGGCCCGTGCATTTATAAGAGAATTTCAGGCTGTGGCTCGGGTACTGAGTATATGGCAGTTACACCGTGGGGTGAGTTATATCCTTGTCATCAGTTTGTAGGTGACCCTAAGTACAGTCTTGGCAATATTTACGAGGGTGTTACAAATACTGCTATTCAGGACGAGTTTAAACTTTGCAATGCGTACGCAAGACCGAATTGTAAAGATTGTTGGGCAAAACTTTATTGCAGCGGCGGCTGTGCTGCAAACGCGTACCATGCTACAGGCTCAATTACAGGCATTTATGAATATGGCTGTGAACTGTTTAAAAAGCGTATGGAATGTGCAATTATGATGAAAGTTGCCGAAGCAGAGCTTTAATACAATAATTTTAGCGGTATGGGTTTTCTCATACCGCTTTTTGGTGAGTGATTTTATAAATGAGTAAAATATTTACTTTTTTAAAAAAAGAGATTGTGCTTACTGTATCGTTTGTGCTTGCGATTATTTCAATGATTTTTGTAACGCCAAACGAAAAATATTTTGATTATATAGATTTCCGCACGCTTGGACTTTTGTTTTCTCTGATGACAGTAATGGCTGGGTTTAACAAAATGGGTGTATTCAAAGTGATTGCTGAATATCTGCTTAATAAAGTCAATACAATGCGAGGTGTTACGCTGTCGCTTGTACTGTTATGCTTTTTCAGTTCCATGATAATTACAAATGATGTTGCATTGATAACATTTGTGCCGTTTACAATAGTGCTGTTAAAACTTGCGGACAAGCAAAGCCGAGCGATATATGTTGTAACGCTTGAAACAATAGCCGCCAATCTTGGCAGTATGCTGACTCCGATAGGCAATCCGCAAAATTTGTACTTATTTTCGGCTTATAATATGAATATATCTGATTTCTTTAAGACGATTTTGCCGTATGCCTTGATTTCTCTTGTTATGCTTGTATGTTGTTCACTATTTTCAGGTAAATCTCCAATCGTATATAATGAAAATAGGGAAGAATTAAATTTTGATAAAAGACTTATAGCTATGTATATTGCATTGTTTGCAATTGCTCTATTAAGTGTTTTTCGAGTATTAAACTATCTTATACTCCTTGCTGTTGTAATTGTTTTTGTACTTATATTTGACCGCAAGGTGCTTTTAAAGGTAGACTACAGTTTGCTGTTTACTTTTATATTTCTTTTTGTATTCATAGGTAATCTCGGTAATATAAGTCAAATTAACGGTTGGCTTTCGAGTATAGTTAATGGCAATGAAGTGCCGGTTGGAGTGCTTGCAAGTCAGGTATTTTCAAATGTTCCTGCCACAATTTTACTTTCAGGTTTTACAAATAATGCTACAGATTTAATGATTGGTGTAAATATCGGAGGCCTTGGTACATTGATAGCATCAATGGCAAGTCTTATATCGTTTAAATTTATTCAGAAAGAAAATGTAAGTATCGCAAAATACTTTGGATTATTTACTTTATTTAATGTTTTGTTTTTGGCGGCAAATATAATTTTATGGCTTGTGATTAAATGATTTTTGCGTTCTGTTTTTATGTTTGATAACATTAAAAATTGTGGTTTAGCGGAATAAATTGGAAAAGCAATTATAAAAGTTTGGTCGACCTTTTCAAAGGTCGTGGGTGTGGGCAAAGCCCACAAATACTTTCCGTTTATGTAATCTGACGATAGCCAAACAGCTTGCTGTTTGGCGGCTTGAAAATAACGGCGTTAGCCTTTAAAAATGCGATAGCACCAAGAAAAGGAATTCGTTATTCCATTAATAAAATATAGGTTCTTTTAATGGCTGTCGCCTGTTTTAACAAACTTAGTCTTAGCACGCAAACAGCTACGCTGTTTGCGCCTGAAGAATTGTAATATCGGAAGATTTTATGGGCGCTGCCCAAACCCGCAATTTTTGAAAAAATTGAGTAAACTTTTTTTGCTTTTGGACGGATAATTTAGTGTTAGCTAAATTTCAATGCCCGACCGACACTCCGCTAAACCATAATTTATTCAACTATTGATAAAAAATTTTCCCTTAAAATAGCAAAATCCCACTCTGCTTTTTCAGAGTGGGATTTTTTTAAGCATTTTCTGCTTTTGCTTGTTTTTCTTTTTCAGCCTGTGCTCTTTTTAGTTTTGTTCTCTTAATAACCTTAAGACGGCTGAATTCTTCTCTTTCCTTTTCATCAAGAGCATCGGAAATAAACTTTACGGTTTCTTCAAATTTAGGAATCATAATGTTCTTAAGAGCGTTGGCTCTCTTCTGTGTTTTCTTGATTGAAACCGCAAGACGGTAAACACTGTTTTCTATCTCGGCAAGCTCTGCGGTAAGATACTTAACTTCGGTGAATTTCTCGTAAGTTTTATCAATACCTGAGTTTGTAAGTCGCAGTCCGTAGTGCAGGTAGGTTTGAGGTTTTTTCTCGTCAATGGTGAGAATCGGAATTTCAACACCCATTACACTTCTTGAATCAAGTTTTAATGAGTCTTCTTCAGGAATCGTGTTTGAAAGGTCATCGCAAAAGCCGTTTGTAACATTGGCAGTCTGAAGTGCTATGTAAGCTTCTTCATATGCATTGTCGATCTTCTCCTGAATTGCATTGGCGTGGTCGATAAGCGTCATCATTTCTCTTATAAGAATATTACGCTTACGGTCAAGCAGTTCATAGCCGTTTTTGGCAAGAGCAAGCGACTTTTTGGTGTTCATCAGATTACCTTTTGTAGGTACAGCCTGTACAGCCATAGATGCTCAGCACTCCTTTCTGACGGTTATTTCTCAACATAATACTTGTCAAGAATCTGATCGTCAACACGGTCAAGTTCTGATTTCGGAAGTGTAGAAAGTAATTCCCAACCGAGGTCAAGGCTCTGTTCAATACTTCTGTTTTCGTTGAATCCCTGATTAACAAACTTTGATTCAAACAGTCTGCCGAATTCAATATATTTCTTGTCGATAGGGGAGAGTTCTTCCTCACCGATAACAGATGCAAGTGAACGAGCGTCAATTACCTTTGCATATGATGCAAAGAGCTGGTTTGCAAGTGCCTGATGATCTGCTCTTGTGTAACCCTCACCGATACCGTCCTTCATAAGACGGGAAAGTGAAGGAAGAACGCTTACAGGCGGATAAAGACCTTGTCCCTGTAATGAACGGTCAAGTACAATCTGACCCTCTGTGATGTAACCTGTAAGGTCAGGAATCGGGTGAGTAATATCATCGTTAGGCATTGTAAGAATAGGAATCTGTGTAACAGAACCGTTCTTGCCTTTAATCATACCTGCACGCTCATAAAGTGATGCAAGGTCTGAATAAAGATAGCCCGGGTAACCTTTTCTTGCAGGAATTTCACCCTTTGATGATGAGAACTCACGAAGAGCCTCGGCATATGAGGTCATATCTGTCATAATAACAAGAACATGCATCTCAAGCTCAAATGCAAGGTACTCGGCAATAGTAAGAGCACATCTTGGAGTAAGTGTTCTTTCGATAATCGGATCATTCGAAAGGTTTAAGAGCATTACAACTCTTGAAAGTACGCCGCTTTCTTCAAAACTCTTTCTGAAGTATTCGGCAACATCTTTCTGAACACCCATTGCTGCGAATACTACGCAGAAGTTATTAGCATTTGCACCGCTGATTTTTGCCTGACGAACAATCTGTACTGCAAGGTCGTTGTGCTTCATACCTGTACCTGAAAAGATAGGAAGTTTTTGACCTCTGATAAGTGTCATAAGTGTATCAATGGTAGAAATACCTGTGTTGATGTAGTTCTTAGGATAAATTCTTGAAACAGGGTTGATAGGTGTGCCGTTAATGTTAGCACGCTTTACAGGGAAAATATCTCCGAGTCCGTCAATAGGTCTGCCTGCACCGTCAAGTACACGACCGATAATTTCAGGAGAAAGAGGCATTTCCATTGGGTGACCTGTAAGTCTTGTTCTTGTATTTGTAAGGCTGATTCTTCTTGTACCCTCAAATACCTGAACAACAATCTTTTCGCCCTCAATCTGTACGACACGACCCTGTCTTACTGTGCCGTTATCAAGGCGGATATCAACAATTTCCTCGTTGGAAACGCCTTTTACTCCGTCAAGAACTATGAGTGAGCCGTTAATTTCTTTAACGCCGACATAATCTATAATCATTGTGCGTTTCCTCCTTACATAATTGAGTCAAGCTTTTCATCAATTTCCTTGATATATTCATCAAAGAGTTCAGGCTTGCTGTTAGGAATATCATATTTCATCTTTGTAAGTTTATCGAACAAACCAAGCTCAATAACCTTTGAAATAGGAATTTCCTTGGTAACAACCTTCTTAGCCTTATCGTAAAGGTGAAGAATTGTTTTCATCATAAGTTTCTGCTTTTCAAGCGGAACATAAGTATCATCAGCGTGGAAAGCATTTTGCTGTAAGAAACCTACACGAACTACTCTTGCAGCTTCAATGACAAGTTTCTGGTCATCAGGAAGTACATCGGAACCGATAAGTTTTACGATTTCCATAAGTGAGCTTTCTTCCTGAAGAAGTGCGCTGATTCTGTTACGATACTCAATAAAGTCTTTACCGAGGTTTTCTTCAAACCAAGGGTCAAGGTCGTTAAAGTATTCGCTGTAGCTGTTCATCCAGTTGATAGCAGGATAATGTCTTGAATAAGCAAGCGACTTATCAAGTGCCCAGAAACAACGGGTAAATCTTTTTGTGTTCTGTGTAACAGGCTCGGAGAAGTCTGAACCCTGCGGAGAAACCGCACCGATAAGTGTTACAGAACCCTCACCGCCTGAAAGAACTTCCGCACGGCCGCCACGCTCATAGAACTCGGCAAGTCGTGAAGGCAAGTAAGCCGGGAAACCTTCCTCGGCAGGCATTTCCTCAAGTCGGCCCGAAATCTCACGAAGAGCCTCGGCCCAACGAGAAGTTGAGTCAGCCATCATAGCAACATGGTAACCCATATCTCTGTAATATTCGCCAAGTGTGATACCTGTGTAAATTGACGCCTCACGGGCTGCAACAGGCATATTTGATGTGTTGGCAATAAGAACGGTTCTGTCTGTCATAGGACGCTGTGACTTAGGGTCGATAAGTTCAGAGAATTCTTCGAGTACCTGGCTCATCTCGTTACCACGCTCACCGCAGCCTACATAAATAATAATATCAGCGTCGCACCATTTTGCGAGCTGGTGCTGTGTCATAGTTTTACCTGTACCGAAACCGCCCGGTATAGCGGCTGTACCGCCCTTAGCAATAGGGAAGAGAGAGTCAATAACTCTCTGACCTGTAATAAGCGGAATTGAAGATGCAAGTCTGTCCTTTACAGGACGAGCGGTTCTGATAGGCCATTTTTGACAAAGTGTGAGGTTGTGCTCAACACCGTTATCATCTTTAATAACAACAATTGTGTCAAAAAGCTTGTATTGACCGTCAGGCATAACCTTGGTAACAACGCCTGAAAGTTCAGGGTGAACCATAAGTCTGTGTTCAATGATTGGTGTTTCGGGGAGTGTAGCATAAATCTGACCACCCTCGAGTTTGTCGCCAACCTTTACTTTCATTGTAACATTCCAGAGCTTTTTGTCATCAAGAGAAGAAACAGATGCACCTCTGTCAATGAAAGCGCCTGCCTGTTCCTCAATAGCCTTAAGAGGACGCTCAATTCCGTCAAAAATATTATCAATAATTCCCGGTCCGAGAAGTACATTCATAGGTGCGCCTGTACCTGTAACAACATCTCCCGGTTTAAGACCGGTTGTTTCTTCATATACCTGAATTGTGGTAAAATCAGAAGTTATACCGATTACTTCACCGACAAGGTTCTGTTCACCTACATGAACCATTTCCATCATTTCAAAGCAATCAGCATCTTTTACGGTAACAACAGGTCCGTTAATTCCATAAATAACATTATTTTCCATTTGTATTACCATCTTCTTTCGGATAAAATCAAGAAGGTCAATTAGTTAAGAACGCTCAGACCTGAGTTCTCAATAAACCATTCTCTCTGTGCAGAGAGCTTTGTGTCGAGTGTTTCATCGGCAACAATTCTCATTGATTTGCAGTAGCCTTTAAGACCGCCGATTTTGATTGAGTTGTCTTTAACAAGTTCAGCCATTCCGTGGAATGCGGCAAGGATTTCTGTTGAATACTTCATATCCTTTTCATTTATATAAACAACACAACGGTTATCGTCAAAAAGTTCTGCAATCTGTCTTGCACTGTCAACAAGTTTTAATTTATATTCTTTGGTTTCTGTGTATTTAATAAGCTTTTGTGCAGCCATTTCAAATACTTCGTCAGTCATTTTTGCTCTTTCTCTAAAGAGTTTTTTCTGACTTTCCTGAACAAGTCTGGCAAGTTTGCTTGTTTCTACATACTTTTTAGCTTCAAGCTGCTGCTGTATGTAGCGTTCGCTGTCACGCTTGCCGTTTTCTTCGGCTTTTTTGAGTTTTTCTTCCTTTAAAAGCTCAACTTCAGTATTGGCAATAGACTTTTGTTCTTCGGTGTATCTTTGTATGGCTTGCAAAAAGTTATCGGTTTTTGTGGTATTTTCCATATTAATAACCTCTCAGCTCATTCAGAGTTTTACGCCAATAGCGTCCTGAACATATTTTGTGATACTGTCTTTGGTGCGTCCGTTGCCATGACGGTCGGGGATTTCTACAATCAAAGGCTTTTTGCGGTTGAGCTTTAAGTCATAGATAAGGTCAGGGCAGAGAGAAACAAGAGTTTCTGTCATAAGAATAACAGCTACATCTTCTCTCTCCATAGCCTTAGTAAGCTCTCGTGTAACCTCTTGTTCCGTATGAACAACTACACCGTCAATACCTGCAAAACGCATACCCATTTTAGTATCAACATTATCGCTTATAAGAAAAAATTTCATTTTTCGTCATATCCTTTATTTCTTCAATTAGCTGAAGAGAATCAAGATTGAGATAAGCATACCGTAAAGGGCAACACCTTCACCGAGAGCAACGAAGATGATTGCTTTACCAAATGCCTTTGGATCTTCACTTGTTGCGCCGATAGCTGCAGGAGCTGCGTTACCAACGGCAATACCACCGCCGATACATGAAAGACCAACTGCGATAGCTGCGCCAATATATGCAAAGCTCTTAGATGACTGCTGAGCAACCTGTACTGCCTCTGAAACTGTGTTTGCATCTGCTGCACCTGCTACGATTGGGCAAAGAAGGCAAATTGCAAATACTGCTGCGAATGAAGCAATCTGCATTAAAACTGTTTTCTTTCTGTTATGACCTTTTTCGTAAGCCTTTACAGCTACAACTACTGATGCTACAAGAAATACAACAGGGAGTGCCAACATAACTAAATTTAAGATGCTCATAATGATTTACCTCCAAAAATAAATAAACAATAAAATATATAATTAAGTTTTTCAACTTAACTGTTTTGTGTAAGTTTTAGCTTGACAGGTTCGTATGGTCTGCCTTCGCCTGAATAGAAACGGCTGAAAAGCTCATAGTATTCAAGTCTTAATACCTGAATTGCTACGAGGAGAGCTTCAAGTACCATTACTATAACATTACCTACTACAACAATTGGCCAGTAGGCAATAGGACCTGCGGTTTCGGCAAGAACAAATACAACCATCATCATACCTGCGTGAACAAGAACGAATGCGCCTACACGCAAGAAACTCATTGTGTTTGTTACATAGCTTAAAAGAACTTCGATTGATTCAAAAATATTTTCAACAATGTAGTCCTTCCAGCTTTCCGGTTTCCAGTCAGGTTCTTTGTTTACCAATCCGCCAAGCGGCTCGGCAAAGAAAATTAAGATAAACGGAATTACAATCAGGAATATAATGTACGGAGCGTTGAATACGGGAAGTCCGAACAAAAGCTGACCTGCAATACCGAATACTATTGCGCTGTAGAAAATTATACCTGCCACACCGCTCGTGCTGAACAATGCTCTGCCATAATCCTTTTGACGGATTGATGTGTAGACATTGAGGAACATTGCGGTAATTAAAAGGAATACGCCAATGCCTATGGCTATAAGAATAATCTTTGTTGCCATTTCGGAGCTCATTACCTCAATAGGCTTTTCTTCAAGTCCGAAGAGAGCTTTGTACATGGGGTCGAGCAAATGCTCAAATCCGAACACACTGCCGAATACAAGTCCGAAGAATGCAGATGAAATACCGCACGGTGCAAGTATTTTACCAATTGCCATCTTTTTGATTTTATACATCAATATACCTACAACAGTAAGGCAGATACCCTGACCGACATCGGCAAACATAATACCGAATATAATAATGTAAGTTATTGCAACAAAAAGTGACGGGTCAATTTCATTGTATTTTGGCACGCCGTACATTGAAGTATAAAACTCAAACGGTCGTGCAAGGAAACAGTTTTTGAGTTTAACAGGCGGAGATTTTTTAATCTCGTTCTTTGCGTCTGAAAATTCAACTGTAACGCTTCTGTGTTTGCAAAGTCGTTTTTTAAGCTGTTTTGCAAATTCTGTCGGCACCCAGCCTACAATAATAAAACTTTTATTGTACTGCAAAGCTTTAGTTCTTATAGTTGAGTACAAAGAAAGTTCTTCAAGTTTTGACAAATATTTTAAAATTCTTTCTTTGTTAATGGAAAGATAATCGTCAATACGCTTTTCGGTATCTTTGTAAACATCCTCAAGGTGGGGAATAAGTGCCGTAAGTTTTTTCATATGCAGAGTTGGCGTTGAATTAACACCGATTATGTCGCATCTCTCAAAGAAAAGACTTGAAAAAACTCTGTCAATTTCTTCTGTCTTATCAGCAGGAGCAAGATAAACGCCCCAATAATAAGCTTTATCTTCTGTACACACCGAAAAATCAATATAAGGGTCATCCTTATAATTTTCCAGTTTTACATAGCTGTCCTTAGGAAGTCTTCCGAATCTTGCATTTACATATTTAAGCTCAAGCAGCTTTTCTATTTCAATGTCAAGTCCGACAAAGTGCTTTGTTTCGTCAAGATTTTGTTTTGCCTCAAGCAATTGCTCGGCGGCAAAATCTCTGTCTTCAACAAGCTCGTTTAGTTCATCGCAAATCTTATTGCAAAACAATTGAATATCCTGATATGTCGGATTAAAATTGCTTACATCGACAAGCGGGAACTTCCTTTTTGTAAGTCCTAATGAAGCCTTGAGGTTAGTGAGATGTTCGGCATAAATATTTTTGGTCTGAAGATGTGAAAAACCTTGGGTATTGTTGTAAAAAACAGACACATCATCGGGATGAAAAACTCCCGATTCTCCCAAAACGGTAATAACATCGTCAATCTCATCCATAAAGCCGATTATATTAACAGCTTGCATGGTTGATACAGCCAAATAAAATCACCTCTTTGTTAGTGGTACTGCTTACTAAACGATAAGCAGGGACTGTATTTTTTTAGAATCAAGTTTATATCGTGTACCTTCAATCAAGGTTATAATATTCATAAGCTCGGTTTCGGCAACGAACATATATGAAATCATCACAACAGAAGGATTGTTTGAGAAATACATATTCTTTCTTGCAAGTTTGTATTTTACTCTTGGGCTGATGTCACTTGCGTAAACATAACCTATTTGTTCAATCATCTTACCGGTGTGAGTTTCCTGCATTACGGAGAATACTTCTCCGGAGGATTCCGCACGGCACATTCTGTCGAGAGTTTTTTCACTGATGCTTGAGAAAGGGTAGAGCAGGTTGTTTTTTATTTGCTCCGGTGTAAGGCTATAATACTTTTTAAGACGAAGTACACGGGAGAAATTATTGTAATCGTTGATTACGGTAAAAAGCTCCATAAGCTCTTTTCTTTCAGTGCCTTTTGTTTTGCTCTTTATTACCTTTTTGAGGTTGGAGAAAACAAAAGTATAAAGATCATTTTCAATATCCGATATAGGCAAAAGATTGTTTTCGTCGGGCTTGTATTTTTCAAATATTTGAGAATACTTTGTATTGCTCAAAATGGTGAGAAATTCATCGTAATTTCTTGCAAGCGCAAGTTTCTGCAAATCAATCTCCGTATGTTTTGCAAAATATGTCGGATACTGATAAATAAACTTTTCAGTAGATGAAGTATTCAGCAAAGTGAGAAAGCGCATTATCTGTTCAATCTCGGTTCTGCTTATAACATAAGCTGAAAAGCCGGTGCTCATCTGGGAATCATATCTGCAAAGCGAGTCAAACTCATAGAAAAGATGCTGTCTTAAAAGAACCTCAAGTCTGCCACGGTGAACATCACGCTCATTTATATCACGCAATGCCTCCGCATAGTGCGTATATGACTTAAGATAAGACATTACTTCTGCAACACTGTTTGAGTTAAGCAAACTGTTGTAGTCCTTTTCGGTAAGTCTTTTACCAAACTTTGCTCTTGCCTTTGCAAGCACCGCAAACGAAGTGGAAGACACAGCTTTCGCACCTCCTTTAAAATAATATGCTTAATAAATGGATAGTTATCCGATAGTTCGTTTAGCAATTTCATCTGACCATTTGTCAGCATTTGCCTCGAAATCAGATTTAAGTTTAATTAAAACAGATTTATGCTTCTGACGAGTATCCTGCCACTGATGTCTGATGTCCTTGTCAATATAAGCACTCTGGCGCTCAATGGTTTCGTCAGCTTTTGACATATAGGAATCGTAGATTACCTTTGCTTGAGCGTCAATCTCTTTGGCAAGAGCTTCTTTGTTTTTTTGATTTTCTTCATCGAAGGCTTTTGCCTCAGCGTCTGCTTCAACAATCTGTTTAATCATATCCTTCAAAAAATCACCCCCTGAAATTAGTTCTTGAGAGCCTGAAGCGGTGCAGGAATTCTTCCTCCTCTGTTGATAAATTCAGCCGGTGAGCCTTTTCTTAGCGGCATTACAGGACCGTAGCCGAGAAGTCCGCCAAAGTTAAGTGTTTCGCCTGCTTTTTTACCAATAGCGGGAATAAGTCTTACAGCGGTTGTCTTAGTGTTTACCATACCGATAGCTGCTTCGTCTGCAATAATTGCAGAGATAACCTCGGCACTTGTGTCACCCGGTACAATAATCATATCAAGACCAACTGAACATACGGCTGTCATAGCCTCAAGTTTAGTTATGTCGAGATATTCGTTTTCAGCTGCATAAATCATACCTGCATCCTCCGATACCGGAATGAAAGCGCCGCTAAGTCCGCCAACATGTGACGAAGCCATTACGCCGCCTTTCTTAACAGCATCGTTAAGAAGTGCAAGAGCAGCAGTTGTACCGTGACATCCGCATACTTCAAGTCCCATTTCTTCAAGAATATGTGCAACACTATCGCCGACTGCCGGTGTAGGTGCAAGTGAAAGGTCAACGATACCAAAAGGAACGCAAAGTCTTTTGCTTGCTTCTTTTGCTACAAGCTGACCCATTCTTGTGATTTTAAATGCGGTTTTCTTAACCATATCGGCGATTTCGGCAATATTTTTGCCTTCGCCGCCCTTAGCAAGAGCAGCTCTTACTACGCCCGGTCCCGAAACACCGACATTGATAACGGTATCAGCCTCGCCGACACCGTGGAAAGCTCCTGCCATAAACGGGTTATCTTCAGGAGCGTTACAGAATACTACAAGCTTTGCAGCGCCAATGCAATCACGGTCTGCTGTAGCTTGAGCAGCCTGAACTACAGTTTTACCCATCATTTTAACTGCATCCATATTAATACCGGCTTTTGTTGAACCGATATTTACCGAAGAGCAAACAAAATCGGTAGTTGCAAGTGCTTCGGGGATACTCTCTATAAGCGCATAGTCACCGCTTGCGAAACCTTTTTGTACAAGAGCGGAATAACCGCCGATGAAGTTTACGCCGAGTTCTTTTGCGGCTTTGTCGAGTGCGTGAGCAAATTTTACTACCTTTTTACTCTGGCATGGTGCAGCTACCATTGCGATAGGGGTGACTGAAATTCTCTTATTTATAATAGGAATACCGTACTCCCTCTGGATATCCTCGCCTGTTTTTACGAGGTCTTTGGCAGAACGGCAGATTTTGTCGTATACCTTTGTGCAGGCTTTGTCAATATCGTCATCAATACAGTCTAAAAGTGAAATGCCCATTGTAATTGTTCTTACATCGAGATTTTCGTTATCAATCATATTGATAGTTTCAAGTATATCTTTTGTTTCGAGCATAGGTGTTTATCCTTTCAATCCATATTTAAGGGCAAATTAAATTCTGTGCATACTGTTGAAAATATCTTCGTGCATTACATGAATCTTAGTTGCAGTAGCCTCTCCGACAGCGTCAAGGTCGGTTCTTAACTTTTCAAAATCAATTTTCTCTTCATTGAATTCAATAAGCATAACCATTGCAAACATATCCTGAAGAACGCTCTGTGTAACCTCAACGATGTTTGCGTTGTCAGCAGCACAAGCAGCTGATACCTTTGCAAGTATTCCGACTGTGTCCTTACCGATTACTGTAATTATAGCTTTCATAAGTTACCTCCGTGTTTGCAAGATTTTAATTTTATTCCTGCAAAAGAATTATAAAAGAATTATATGATTGTTTTTTATCATTACCTTATTATATAACTAAAATCTAAGAAAGTAAAGCCTTATATTGCATAAATTTGGCGAATATGGTATTATTTATTACGGAGGCTTGATAACTATGATTTTATGTGATGTTCATACTCATTCAAACAATTCTTTTGACGCTGAAAATACAGTGGAAGAAATGTGTAAATCTGCCCTAAATAAGGGATTTTACGCAATAGCAATTACCGACCATTGCGAAGCACCTTTTATCAAGTTTGGCTATAACGAAGAATTCGGAGATTTTAACGAAAGAATACCTTTGTCATTTTTGCAAACCAAAAACGCACAGATAAAATATAGACAAAAACTCAAGGTTTTATGCGGAATAGAGCTCGGCGAGCCTATGCACGATCCGGAATGTACCGAAAAAGCGCTTTCTTTTGGCGATTTTGACTTTGTTTTAGCGTCTTTGCACAATTTAAAAAATATGGAAGATTTCTTTTTTATCGACTTTAATAATTGTAATATTTCCGAAATTTTGAAATTATATTTTAATGAACTTGCAGAAACAGCGACCTTCAGTGACTTTGACAGCCTTGCTCATCTTACATATCCTTTAAGATATATTTTTGAAACAACAGGGGAATATCCCGACCTTACACCTTATCAAGATGTTATTGACGATATATACAGAACACTGATTTCAAACAATAAAGCTCTTGAAATTAATACTTCGGGTTTATTCAAACCCATCGGCAGAACTTTGCCCGATGAATTTCAGCTAAAGCGCTATCGTGAACTCGGCGGAAAGCTTATCACTATCGGAAGTGATGCCCACACAAGCACTGCTGTCGGAAACGGAATAGAAGAGGGAATAAGACTTGCACATAAGTGCGGATTTAAGTCGTATACTATCTTTGAAAAGCGCCGCCCGATTGCTATACCGATAGAATTTTAATTAAACTATATCGTATATCTTAATAGATATTGTGTTGTTTATCATATTATAACGCAAGTTTAAAATAATTCAACCGCTAATTTTGGTTACTGTATCTATTAATGTACAAAACTATAAATATTGTTTAATAAACCGAATAAAACAAATAAAAAAACAGACATTTCTCAAAAGTTGGAAATGTCTGTTTTGTGTTTTAGTTTAATTATATTATGTCAAGTCAGCTTATTATAATGTCTTTGCAAGTTCTTTTATGTATTCTCTTAATTGGTCTTTAGTTTCGGGATGTTCAAGACCTACTTCGATTTGAGCCTGAAGAATACCGAATTTATTGCCCATATCGTATCTTCTGCCCTCAAATTCAACGGCTGTCATACCGTCTGTAACAGCGATTTCACGCATTGCGTCTGTAAGCTGAATTTCACCGCCTATGCCCGGCTGTGTTCTTTCAAGAATTTCAAAAATTTCTGACGGAAGAACACATCTGTCTATGATAGAGTAAAGTGAGAGAACTTCCTCCGGAGTTTGCGGTTTTTCTTTCATATCTGTGCATTTAAATACATTGTCGTAAATATGCTCAACTTTAAGTGAACCATATTTATGAATGTCTTTTGCATCAACTTTTTTAACGCCGACAACACCTTTGCCAAACTCGCCGTAATGTTCAATAAGCTGACCTATGGCTGGTTTTTTGCCTACGATTGCGCCGTCGCCGAAAAGTACGGCGAAAGGTTCATTGCCTACAAAAGACTTTGCTTTTAAAATAGCGTGGCCTAAACCCTTCATTTCTTTCTGACGAATGAAAGTGATATTTGCGAGATTTGAAATACCTCTTACTGTTTCAAGAAAATCAAGTTTGCCGCTTTTTTCAAGGATTGCCTCAAGTTCAGGGGATGCATCAAAATGGTCTTCGATAATGCCTTTACCTCTGTTTGTAACGATAAGAATATCTGTTATTCCGGCTGCAACTGCCTCTTCAACGATATACTGAATGGTCGGTTTGTCTACGATCGGGAGCATTTCCTTTGGCATTGATTTTGTCGCGGGAAGTACTCTTGTGCCGAGTCCTGCTGCAGGTATAACTGCTTTTGTAATTTTCATATTTTCCTCCGATATTTGTTTTTAAACGAACAGCGGCATATAAGCGATTGCTAAAAATACAAATGTTGCCACAACTGCTATGGCAAGGTTTACGCCACCCTTGTTTTCAATTTGCTCGTTAATTTTTGACTTTGTGGTTGCTGCTTCTTCGTCTGATTCTTTATCAAAACTTGAAGCGTAGTTTTTAATTGATGAAATTTTCTTTATGCAGTGTTTAAAATACATTCTGTTTGTTCTGAAACCGCAGATAAGCATAATGGCAAATCTGATTGCTCCGAGAATGTACGGAACAGCAAAGTACAAAAGATTTGTAGAGGACATACCGGCAAATAAATCGCCGACATTAGCACCGCTGTATCCGCTTTGAAGTATGGCAGAGTAATTATCCATATAAATGTTATATGCCTCTGTAAATTCAGGTGTGGTTTGTATAATAAGTGTGCCTGCAAGCAATCCTACCACGATTACCGATATAACAATGCCGATTGCGTACATTTTCCTGTAAAGCATATATGCACCGGGTAAAATAGCAGATACAAAGCTGAATCGTGATTTATTTGTTCTTAAGATTGAACCGAAAACACGCATAAAGTAGTTTGTATTTTTGCCGACAAATTTTGAAACCTCACCTGCGGTTACATTATCTGCCATTTTTTCGTCTGCCTTAAAACCTGCCATCGGATCAAATGCAATAAAAGGTATTCCGCCGTTTTGTGGATTTTGACCGAAAGGAAAACCGTTCATATCCGGCGGAACATTATTATTTCCGTTTACGGAATCATTCTCGGGTTGATTGTCTTTTAACAGAGGCGCTCCGCAATGTTCGCAGTAAAACAAAGTATTGTCGTTTGGATGACCGCAAATTTTGCAGATTACTTCATTGTCTGTGCCGCTCTCTTTGTCAGCTTCAAAGTTATCGGAACTGTCCGGTTGATCATTTTCAAATGAAAAATTTTGTGAATGTTTATCCTGATAAAAGCAGTGTTCCTCCTGCTCGTAGCATTCTCTGTGATGCGGCGTGCCGCATTCAGGGCAAACTACTATATCATCGCCCTCTTTAAACTGTTTGTTACAAACAGGGCATTTATATTTATAAAAATCCATATTTGCCTCCGGGTATTTTTATACAAACTAATTATAACAAATAATCTTATTAATTGCAACCATAATTTATTATAATATTTTAAATGTATATAATCTCTGAATTTTATTATTTAACCGCAAAAAGAATATATTTATTTACAAAATATTGTAATAAATTGGTAAATCTGATATAATGAAAATGTTAAAATTTTTGAGCAAGGAGGATTACTTGTGAATGATAAAGTGAGCGTACAAGTGGTAACCTTTGGAGCAATGAATTTTGCAATGCAGCAAAACTATGTTCCGCTTGTGCGCAGCGTAACGATAAAAAATAACAGCGATGAGGAAATTAAAGATATTATGTTAAAAATTTCCTTTGAACCTGAATTTGCAAAGCCGTTTACACATAGAATTGAGGTTTTACCTCCGCATACCGAAATTGAGGTAAGTCCTGTTAATATTATAGTATCTACGGAGTTTCTGTTCTCACTGACAGAGAGAATTGTTGCACAGATCAGCGTACAGCTTTTATGCGGCGAAGAAGAACTTGTAAATGCCGGTGACAATATTGATTTGCTTGCCTATGATGAGTGGAGCGGCTGCTATATAATGCCTGAACTGATTGCGGCTTTTGTAACACCTAATCATCCCGCTGTCTCGGGCATCCTTAAAATTGCAACCGATTATTTAAGAAAATGGGGAAAAGACCCGAGCATAACAGGTTATCAGAGCCGCAATGCAGATGTTGTAAAACTGCAAATGGCTACTGTTTATGCCGCTTTACAGTCAAAAAATATTGTTTATAATAATCCGCCTGCAAGTTTTGAAAAAGCAGGTCAGCGTGTGCGACTTCCTTATTCTGTAATTGAGCAGAAACAAGGTACTTGCATTGACCTTGCGGTTACATATGCGTCTTGTCTTGAGGCGGCAGGACTTTTCCCTTTAATAATGATAAAAAAAGGTCACGCATACTGCGGCTGCCGCCTTGAAGAGGAAACTTTTGCCGATTGTGTAATTGATGATTTTTCGGCTATTGACAAACGAACGGTAAGCGGAAATGAAGATATTTTGCTTGTTGAATGTACGGATTTTACGGCGGGAGAAAAGATTGATTTTGACAGAGCGGTAAAGCACGGAAAAAATAATCTGTCAGATTCGGAAAATTTTATATGTGCTGTTGATGTTAGAAGAGCAAGAGCGGGAGGACTGCGACCGATTCCCCAAAAAATAGATAGCAACAGTATTTGCGGTTATGACGGGACGGTTGATTCGGTTCCTGATTATCAGGCAGCTGCACCTAAGAAACTTAACAGAAGCGGTACAGGTGTAATCGGATATGAGGAAAGTTCGCTTTCAAGAATACAGATATGGGAGAGAAAGCTGCTCGATTTCAGTTTGAGAAACTCACTTTTAAATTTCAGAATTACCAAAAACGCTTTGCCGATTTTAACTCATGATCTTGCCGCTCTTGAGGACAGCCTTGCAGACGGAGTATCTTTTTCAATACGGGAATTGCCGAGCGAATGGACGGCGTCACTTAGAGATGCAAGGCTTTATGAGATAGAAAACGAAAATGACCTTGCAACAAATATTGCAAGCGAAGAGTTTAAAAGCAAAAGACTTTGTGCGGTTATGCATGACGAAGAACTTGAAAAAACTCTGAAAAATATTTACAGAACAACAAAGTCGAGCATAGAGGAAAACGGTTCAAACACACTTTTCTTAGCACTTGGATTTTTAAAGTGGTACGAAAGCGATATTTCGGAAAAGCCACGCTATGCACCGCTTATTATGATTCCTGTTGAGCTTGTAAAAAGTTCGCATAATAAAGGCTATTTACTGAGAAGCAGACAAGAGGAAACCCAGATTAATGTTACATTGATTGAGTATTTAAGGCAGATTTTCGAACTGAAAATACCGAGCCTTGACCCACTGCCCGAGGACGAGCACGGTACGGACATTCCGCTTGTTTTCAATACGGTTCGTAATTGTATTCTTGACAAAAAGCGTTGGAATGTTGTGGATACGGCTTGCTTGGGACAGTTTTCGTTCGGTCAGTTTGTAATGTGGAGTGACCTTAGAAACCGTGCCGACGAATTAATGCAAAATAAGGTTGTTGCAGGTCTTATTGATAAGAAAATTACTGTTGAGCAGGAAGAAAATCCGCTGACGGTGTCTGAACTTGATGAGCGCATCGCACCCGATGACCTTGCAATACCGTTGAGCGCAGATTCTTCACAGATGCTTGCCATTGCAGAGGCGGCAAAGGGAAAAAGTTTTGTACTTCACGGACCTCCCGGAACAGGTAAGTCGCAGACAATTACAAATTTAATCGCAAATGCGCTTTATCACGGTAAATCTGTTCTTTTTGTCGCAGAAAAAATGGCGGCTCTTAATGTGGTTCAACACAGACTTGAAAATATCGGTCTTGCTCCGTTCTGCCTTGAACTTCACTCAAATAAGGCGAGCAAAAGCAGTGTGCTTTCTCAACTCGAAAAATCACTTGAAGTCGGCAGAATAAAGCATCCCGAAAAATACAAAGCAACAGCAGACAGGCTGAAAGCTATGCGTGTGAGTATGAATTCTGTAATTGACGGACTTCATAGAAAGCACGAGAGCGGAATTTCCGTGTATGACGCTATAGAACAATATGAAACCTGTGCTGAATTTAAGAATAAAATAACAATTCCGCAAGAAGTTATTAACACTGTTAATGATGACAGAATAGAACAGCTTTCATCCTTAATTTTAAGTTATAAAAATTCTGTTGACGGTGTAGGTGATATAGTTAATAACCCGCTTAAAAATATTTCTCTTACGGAATATTCTATACCGTTAAGAGAAAAGCTGTATTCGGATTGTGTAAATTTGCTTAATTTATATAATAATGCAAAATCGTGCATTGAAAGAATTTTCGGTACATTTAATATCAATGCCGAATTAAGTGAAAAATCAATCAAAAACATTTTAAATCTTTGCAGAGCGTTGCTTATTCCTTCGGCTTTTTCTCCAAGCCTTATTCTTGAAAATAATTACAATGCGGTAACTCAAAAGCTGAATAATTATTATGAAAGCATTTGTAACGAAAACAGAGAAAAACAAGAGATTGAAAAAGTGTTTACAAGCAGTATTTATGAGTATAACTGTATTCAGGCTCTTAATGAATGGAATGTCGCTCAATCAAGTTGGATATTTAGCAGAAATTCAAAACAGAAAAAACTTTTGAAAGAAGTTGCAACATTTTGTGTTATGCCAAATGCCGTTACCAAAGAAAATATTATCAATTGGTATCAGCGACTTATTAATTTTAATAAATTGCACAATGATAATATGACTTGCGGTAATGAGCTTAGGTATATACTTAATGAATTAGGTTCTGATTTTAAACAGGCAATTGATAAAACCGATTTTGTCTACAATGCGATAAGTGTGTATAACTATAATGAAATCAGAACAATATTGAATGCTTTTAAGAATATTAATCTTGCACAGCTTGGAAACGATGTTAATTGTGCAGAAAATTATATATTAAAATGGAATGAATTTTCCGACATTTTCAAAGTTAATATTGATAATGAGCAGAACGACAATTGGCTTGACCGCACCGGAAATACTCTTAATAATATAAGTAAGAATATTGACAAATTGTATGCGGTTACGGAATATAACGCTAAGCGTGAACAGCTTGCAAATGAACAGCTTGAGTGTATTTGTAATGCGGTTGAAAGCGGTATTGTTAATAAGGAAAATGCAGTTGACGCTTTCAGATGCAATGTGTATTATGCGCTTGCACTCAAATATATTTCTGTTGACGAGAGCTTGAGCACATTCAGAAGCAACAGCTTTGAGCAAACTATAAAAGAATACCACGCATTAATTGATGAATATTCAAAACTTACTGTTCAGGAACTTGTGGCTAAACTTTCATCTCAAGTGCCTGTTTCGGGTTCGGCGGGTGCGTCGTCTTCCGAACTCGGTATTCTTAAAAGAGCGATAAAAAGCAACGGCAGAATGATGTCGATAAGAAAGTTGTTTAACGAAATCCCTGCATTATTACGCAGACTTTGCCCGTGTATGCTTATGAGCCCGATTTCTGTTGCGCAATACATTGACCCGTCATTCCCTAAATTTGACCTTGTGGTGTTTGATGAAGCATCACAGCTTCCGACAAGCGAAGCTGTCGGCACGATTGCAAGAGGTGAAAATGTTGTGGTAGTCGGTGACCCTAATCAGTTGCCGCCAACAAGTTTCTTTAAATCAAACAGAATTGATGAAGAAAACATAGAAAACGAAGATCTCGAAAGTTTGCTTGATGACTGCCTTTCGATTTCAATGCCGCAGATGTACTTAAAATGGCACTACCGTTCTCGCCACGAAAGTCTTATCGCATACAGCAATATGAAGTATTACGATAATAAACTTTATACATTCCCGTCGCCGAACGACAGAGTGTCGGCAGTTAAACTTGTACACATTGACGGCTACTATGATAAGGGCGGTACAAAGCAGAATAAAGCCGAGGCAGAGGCTGTGGTAAATGAAATTATCCGCAGATTATCCGATGAACAACTGCGTACAAAGAGTATCGGTGTTGTAACTTTTAATATTATTCAGCAGAATTTAATTGAAGATATGCTTGCCGATGAATTTTCTAAAAAACCCGAACTTGAAAAATACGACAGCGAATCCGCAGAACCCGTATTTGTTAAAAATCTTGAGAATGTACAGGGCGATGAGAGAGATGTAATTCTGTTTTCAGTCGGCTATGGTCCCGATAAGGACGGCAAAGTTTCTATGAACTTTGGACCGCTTAACCGTGACGGCGGCTGGCGCAGACTTAATGTTGCAATTTCAAGAGCAAGACAGGAAATGATTGTGTATTCCACTCTTACTCCCGAGCAGATTGATTTGTCACGCACAAGAGCACTCGGCGTTGAAGGGCTTAAAGGCTTTTTGAAATTTGCGGGACAGAACCGAAATATTGTTATACCCGACGGCAAAGTTTCTGTTCATAACGATAATAGAGTTATTGAAGAAATTGCCAAAGAGATAGAAAAACTCGGCTATAAGGTGAACTGCAATATCGGTTGTTCGGAATACAAGATTGATATTGGTATCGTTGACCCTAAAAATCCCGACAGTTATCTGCTTGGTATTCTTGCCGACGGTGAAAACTGCAAAAATTCCGCAACATCTAAAGATAGATTTGTATTACAGCCCGATGTGCTTGCAGGTCTTGGCTGGAAAATTATGCGTGTATGGACTCTTGATTGGCTCGATGATTCGGCTCGTGTAATTGAAAAGATTAAATCAGAAATTGAAAATGCGATTTCGGGCAAAAATACCAAGCAAAAAATTTCAGAGCAAAACAAAACTCAAAGTTTAGAATTTGAAAAAATTGATACATCAACACAGATTGAACAGACAAGACAGCGAAAGTACGAAACAGTCGATTCTCAAATTCTCGGAAGTTCTGAAAGCTTTTATACAGCAGCGGCAGGGGTCGAAATTCAAAAGCTGATGTTTAAAATTATCTCTGTTCAAGCACCGATAAGTAAAAAGGCATTGTACAAAAGTGTGCTTTCGGCTTACGGCATTTCTCGCTCGGGTAACAGGGCAGAGGCAATACTTGACGGTATTCTCGGCAGAATAATGCACTCCGAAACCTCTGACAACGGGGTGATATTCGTATGGCAGCCCGAACAAAAACCTGATGAATACAATGTTTATCGTGTGTCGGAGCAAAACGAGAATAGGCGCAATATTGACGATATTTCCTCAAAAGAAATATTAAATGCAGTCATTCAAGTTTTGAGCGAACAAGGCGGTATGCAAAAATCTGACCTTATTAAAGAAAGTGCCAAAAAGTTCGGTTTTACAAGAACAGGCACGCTTATTGATACAACGGTCGGTTTTGCTGTCGATAACGCAATCAAAAACGGCAAACTTGTTGTATCGCAGGACGGAAAAATTACAGATAAAACATAATTATAAGATAGGAGAAATATAATGCCGGATAATGAAGAAAAGATTTTTCAATAAAATCTCAATGAAAAAGCGCCGCAACCCGGTATGATGTTTTTGTGCATTTGCTTTTTGAAGAAAAATGTGAAATGCCGCAGCAGTCGGTAATGAATGAAATAATGGAAAAACATCTTGGCAAAACCGAATGTTTTTCTTATTATAAATTATCGGCAGGTTTTATGCCTGAAAATTATATAGCACATTTTAAAGACACTGATGTTAATACGGGAGAATATGCGGCGGGAAAGCGGGAATAAATTATTTACGCAAATTCCTTATTATAAAAAACAGTTTACATTTATCGGCTAATTTGCTATAATAAAATTGTATGTAAAATAGTAATCTGATTTTTAGAGCTATATATCAAATTAAGACAGGAATGGTATATTTTATGGTACAATTTGAGGAATTATTGTTAAAGGTTCAGGCACTTAAACCTGAAATTGACGATTTGTCAGACGCTCTCGGTATGAAAGGTATGCTTTCGGAAATTCAGCAGCTTGAGCTTAAAGCTACCGAACCGGGGTTTTGGGACGATGTAGAAAAATCTCAAAAAGTTTTACAGCGTACAGGCACACTAAAAGGTAAGGTTGAGGCTTACGAGGCTTTGGTGGCTAAGTATGAAGATACCTGCGCTTTGATTGAACTTGCAAATGAGGAAGAGGATCTTTCACTTCTTGAAGAGGCTGAAAGCGAGGCAGAGGGAGTTAAAGAAAGTCTTGAAAAGCAAAGACTTCAAACTCTTCTGACAGGCGAATATGATAAGAACAATGCAATTCTTACTTTCCACGCAGGTTCGGGCGGTACAGAGGCTCAGGACTGGGCGGAAATGCTTTACAGAATGTACAACCGTTGGGCAGATGCTCACGGATTTAAAGTAAAAGAAGTTGACTACCTTGACGGTGACGAGGCGGGTCTTAAAAGTGCCGTTCTTCTTGTTGAGGGTGAAAACGCTTACGGTTACTTAAAGAGCGAGGCAGGCGTTCATCGCCTTGTAAGAGTATCTCCTTTTGATTCACAGGGCAGAAGACACACAAGTTTTGCCTCTCTTGAGGTTATGCCTGAAATGGACGATAACATTGAAGTAAATATTGCTCCCGAAGACATCAAAATGGATGTTTACCGTGCGAGCGGCGCAGGCGGACAGAAAGTCAACAAGACTTCATCTGCCGTTCGTCTTACTCATATTCCGACAGGTATTGTTGTAGCAAGTCAGGTTGAAAGAAGCCAGTATCAAAACCGTGATGTGGCTATGAAAATGCTTATTTCAAAACTTATGGAAATTAAAGAGAGAGAACACCTTGATAAAATTGAAGACATTAAAGGTGTTCAAAAAGAAATCACATGGGGCAGTCAGATCCGCAGCTATGTGTTTATGCCATACACAATGGTTAAGGATCACCGCACTTCATACGAAACCGGTAATATTCAGGCTGTTATGGACGGTGACATTGACGGATTTATTAACGCATATCTCAAATGTGCAAGTCTTGGCACATTGCAAAAATAATCATTAAAGAGGTAGATAAAAGTGAAATATTTGGTAATGCTTTGTGACGGTATGGCCGATGAGCCAAACGAGGCACTCGGAAATTCTACACCGATGGAAAAGGCAAACAAGCCTTGTATGGACAGCCTTGCCGCAAAGGCTGAGGTCGGTATTGTTAAGACTGTAGCAGAGGGTTTAAAACCCGGCAGCGATGTAGCAAACCTTTCCGTACTCGGTTATGAACCTGCCGTATATTACAGCGGTCGTTCTCCGCTTGAGGCTGCAAGCATCGGTATTGATTTAAAGGATACAGATGTAACTTTAAGATGTAATCTTGTTACTCTTTCAGATGATGAAGATTACGAAAATAAAACAATTCTTGATTATTGCGCCGATGATATTTCTTCGGAAGAAGCTAAGATTCTCATTGAGTATATTCAGGAAAAACTCGGAAATGATGTATTCCGTTTCTATCCGGGCGTATCTTATCGTCATTGCCTTGTTTGGAGCAACGGTAATCCGCATCCCGGTGTGCTTACACCTCCGCACGATATTACAGGCAAGGTAATTACAGACTACATTCCAAAGGGTGAGGCTGTTGACGAGCTTTATGACCTTATGAAGAAGAGCTATGACCTTTTAAAGGATCACCCTGTAAATCAGGCGAGAATAGCAAGAGGCAAGCGCCCTGCAAACTCAATTTGGCTTTGGGGCGAGGGTACTAAGCCTTTACTTGATAATTTCAGTGAAAAATTCGGTATAAAGGGCAGTATGATTTCTGCCGTTGACCTCTTAAAAGGTATTGCAATCTGTGCAGGAATGAACAGTGTTGATGTTGACGGCGCTACAGGTTACCTTGATACAAACTTTGACGGTAAATGCAAGGCTGCTATTGAAGAATTTAAAAACGGCGCCGATCTCGTTTATATACATGTTGAAGCTCCTGACGAGTGCGGTCACCGTGGTGAAATTGAAAATAAGGTAAAAGCTATTGAAATGATAGACGAGCATATTCTCGGTTCTGTAGTTGAATTTTTAAAGGGTTACGATGATTTTGCTGTTTTGGTATGTCCTGACCATCCAACTCCGCTTTCTATCCGTACACATACTTCTACTCCTGTTCCGTATCTTATTTATGACAGTAAAAATGAGATTAACAGCGGTGTAAAAGTATTCTGCGAAAAAGAAGCAAGAGAAACAGGCAACTATATTGAAAAAGGCTTTACTATGATGAATTATTTTCTTACAAAATAATTTTTCGTCTACATAATTCATTAAAAAATTTACATCCTCACATTTATAATTGAATTAATCAATAAAAATGTGAGGATGTTTTTATGCGTGAATTTATATTAATTGTAACCGCTGTAATCATAATTGCACTTGTTGCTGTAGTGTTTGTAATAGTGTATATAAACCATAATAAAAAGAACGGTAAGTCCCACAAGCCGACAATTATTTATTACAAAGTCAAAGAAAACGAAACCGAAGATAATACAGAAAATAATTCTGTAAAAGATAATTAATTTTATTTTTCGGAATCTGCAAATACTTTATCGCTGATTTCTAAAAGTTCGGAAAAACTGTGAATGGTGTAGTCGGGATTTTCTGTATTGCCAAAACCGTATTCGGCAAATACAAACGGCACCTTTGCGTCTTTTGACGCTGTTTGATCACCGATAGTGTCGCCAACATAGAAAGCACAATCAATGTTATTTCTGCTAATAACAAGGCTGATATTTTCGCCTTTTGTGAGTTGGGTTTTGCCTGACATTTCAAAATCAGAAAAATATTTTTCGAGTTTGTGAGCTTTCAAAAATGCTTCAATATAACCGCACTGACAGTTACTGATTATACCGAGAAAATATTTTTCGGAAAGTTTGCTAAGCACATCTTCGAGGTTATCGTACAAATGACCGCCTGACTTTTCAAGATACGGAACTTCTACGGCACAACATTCTTTTATAATGTTTACGCCGTTTTCTTCACTAAGCTCCGGCAACATAATGTTTGCAATCTGCTCAATAGTTTTGCCCATATAGCTGTTCATTTCTTCAAGCGTTATTTGCTTTTGAGTTTCTGGATGCTTTTTAAGAACTTCGTTCCATATAGGAAGAATTACATCGCTTGTGTGCCACAATGTTCCGTCTAAATCAAATAAAATTGCTTTTTTCATAATAATACTCCTGATTTATTATAAAAATTTTCAAACTGATAATATCACACTCTAAAATTAATGTCAATATGAGGTGCGTTTTGTAAAAAATAAAATTGTTAAAAATTAAAAGTTTTTTTAAAAATCTGTTGACAAAGTAAGTAAGCAGTGATATAATATTTATCGTTGTCGACAGACAATATTTGCGAGTGTGCTGGAATAGGCAGACAGGCACGTTTGAGGGGCGTGTGTTTCACGACGTACGGGTTCAAGTCCCGTCACTCGCACCATAAAAAACAGATTAACTTTCTTATTAGTCTGTTTTTTTGTTTTACAAGCAAATTGATAACGGGACTTGAAGGCGACCGTTAAGAAAACAGTCCGGTGGACTGTTTTTAGGGAGAGCGTTGATGATATTTATAAATTTAACAAGCCGTATCAAACGAGGCAGAAAGTGTACTTATTTTTTTCACTCCGTCACTCGCACCATAAAAACAGATTAGCTTTTTGTTAATCTGTTTTTTGTTTTACAAGTAAATTAATAACGGGACTTGAAGGCGACCGTTAAGAAAAGGAGCTGTAAAAAAACAGCCCAAATAAAAAATGACTGCATTCTAACCGAAAGGTAGGAATGCAGTCGTTTTTGTGATATAATTTACTATCAATGAAAAACCACATCAACAAGGTGCATTATACACCGTATCAATTAAAATTATAACCGGAAATTGGAAAAATAATAGAAATTTCTGATCCGGTATATACATTTAACGAGGTTTTTCATCATATTGATCTAAATAAACACCTTGCTGTTAAGGAAAGCAGGATATGTCGCATATCTACATAGACGGAACAAAGATAACTGCCAATGCAAATAAGGGTAACGACCAATTATTGACCGGATACAACATTCAGCAATGCAAGCAAAAAAATCACCGAGACTCACTTTTTCGTGAATCTCGGCTTTTTAATATGCTGTTTCTTTACAGCACCTTTTGTGGAGCGGATGATGGGAATCGAACCCACACGATCAGCTTGGAAGGCTGAAGTTCTACCACTAAACTACATCCGCTTATCTATGTAACATATAGTATTATATCATTACAGATAATATTTGTCAAGCGTTAATTTCAGATTATAAAATTTTTAAGAAAATTTTAACTGTTTTATATTAAACTATAAGTTTAACGATGATTATAATTTTAATATACATCAAGATATATATACAGATTACTTACTTATTATTTTTACCGAAGGATAACTTACTATATCTTTGATAATCAATTATAAAATGTTGGTAACACAGAAAAATAGCAGAAAATGCCAAATATTGAAGTTAGTGAATATTAACTTTGATTTAAAACCACATTTATAAAAAATTTATGATATAATATCTCAAATAGTATTATATATACAAGCGGCTAATTTTTAATAGTAATAATATACTAAAAATACATCTGAATAAATGCATTTATTATGTTAGAATATACAAAGAAATATATCTCAAATTGTGTAAGCGTACAGATGTAAACTTTTCACTCGGTGTAAGTATGATTTCAATGTGGATATTCAGAATAGTTTGCAGTTATATACTTGTTATGGTTCTTGATATGGGCGTTTTAGGTGTATGGATCGGTATGTTTGTTGATTGGTATGCTCGTGCTGCAGCATATCTTGTAAGGTATTTGTCAGGCAGATGGAAAAAGCATAGAATGATTTAAATATTTAAAAATGGAGATAAATTTTGTTTACCCTACCGTCATAATTATAAAAGTTTGACCAAACATTTATAATTGTCTTGCAAAATATTTCGGTAAATCATAATTTATAATCATTACTCCAACACATATAACGAAATATGATTTTAAAAATCAAAAGCCCTCGAATTTTTATCGAGAGCCTTTTATCTTTTATCTTTTTTACAAATCAAATTCAAAGTACGGATTATGGTACAGTGAAAATGTTATAATATGGTAAAGACAAACCTAAATTGCCAAAGTGAAGTTCGGATTTTTGAGAAAAAAACGAGAAATACCACGGGTTCACCTTGACAAAAGAGTATGGTAAAGACAAAATCCAATTTGGATAGATTAAAAAAGTGGTGTAAATAAATATTATTTAAAATCCATTATGGAAAGATTTATTAAATTATATCATAATTAATTGTAAATATCAAATGTACTAAATTTATAAAAATAAATGTATTTGTAAGTTTATTTATAAAAAATTTTCTTAGAAAATATATATTAGGTATTGACAAACAAAATTGTGAACGCTATACTGTAATTAAAGTTGTGAAATATCATAACTCTAATAACGAAATCTAATACTATTAAAATAATAAATGGAGGTAAATATGAAAATCTTATTGCGATTTTATTTGCAAAACAATAAGCTGCCGATTGATTATCGACGAATTATGCTCTCGTTTTTTAAACGGTCACTGTCAGATATTGCCGAGGGAAAATATTATGAAAAATATTATTTTACACCGGAACGCAGAAATTTTACTTTTGCGGTGAATCTGCCTATGCCGAAGTTTTCTAAAACGGAAATTCAACTCGGGAAAAATCAACTAAACATTACTTTTTCAACGCCTGACTATAATACGGGATGTATTTTTATGTCTGCTTTTATAAAGCAAAAGGACAAGCCGATTCCCGCTCCGCTCGGCAACGAAATGAAACTTGTCAGTGTTAATCTTGTGCCGGAAAAAAATGTTACTTCATCATCCGCTGTTGTGAAAATGCTCAGCCCTTTGTGTATCAGATTACATAAAGCCGAGAATAATTCGGATAAGTATATTTCGGTTGCTAATCCGGATTTTACGGAGATTGCAAAACAGGTAATTAAAGAGCAGCTTGTTGAAAGCGGTTTTGACGAGAAGTTAATTTCAAACTTTGAAATTAAACCGTTAAACGCAAAAAAAACAGTGGTTTATCACTACAAAAACTACATTGAATGCAGTTTAGGCAGTTTTAGTATTAATGCCGATAAATCGGTTATTAATTATCTGCTGAAAAGCGGTATAGGTTCACGAAAATCCGCAGGATTTGGCTTTGCCGAGCTTTTATCGGAGGGAGGTGAACCGAATTAATGAAAACAAAGATTGATTACTTTGATTATGACACTTTGCTGCAGCCTACCGATTGGAGGTTTGCGGCAGCCGTTGTCGGTTTATGTAAATATTTTGATTACTTTGGAATTGATTACAAAGTCCTCTATGATGTTGAAGAAAAGCCCGATAATTATATCCACGGCTTTGACGGTATTATTTACAAAAGTGAAGATATAACAGAAGAAAAGTATCTCGATTTTGTTGAGAGTTATTTTGAAAAATATATGACGCATATAAAATTGCAAAATATTCTCAATAAAGACAAATTAATCGATGAAGATATAGTTAATTTTAAAAGGATTTGCCCGGATTCATTTTATAAAAATTTTTTTGAAAACAAAAGATTTGATGGAAGTAATAAAGATTATTTTATTTCAGCCATATACGAAAAAAGATATGAAATGATTACACATTCATATAAATATAATTTAAATTTATATGGAAATTATTGTAACAAGAATAGATTATATACTGATAAAAATAAAGTTTGCAGAATAATAGGGTATGATGTTGACAAGGATCGAAAAACAAGTAATCTCGGCTTTTGTTTTTCAAAGGAAAGTTTTGAGAGCAATGATATTTTAGAATTTGATTTTATACCGTTTGCTTTTTCAAATTCTGATATGAGAGAAACTTATTTTGTAAATAACAATTTTTCTGTTAAGTCTTTAACTCAAACAAACTATGCTTTTTCAAATCAACTTAGCAGTACAGAAAATAAAGACGACAAAAACAAACTAATGCTTGTTTTGCAAAACTCAAAGGATTATATAAGCTATGATGTTGAAATTATATCAAAATCTCAAGATAAGGCTTATTACGAAACATTCTTTGTACGACTTGAAAGATTAAAAAAGTTAAGAGAATTATCGGGGAAATCATTAAACTTTGTCAAAAAAATCAATGATGATTATTGGTTTAATCTTGAGAAAGAAGTTTATAAGCGTTGTATGAATAATATTTTACTTGATGATGTTATTCTTAAAATGTTTAAATTTTTTTATTTTGAGGAAAGCGAGAAAAAGAATAGCAAAGCTATAAGTGAAATTCGTAAAACTCAAAAAAATATAATGTACAAGATAGGCTTATTAGTTGATATAAATGTATCGTGGAAAGGAAATGAAATTATGGATGAAATTAAGTCAGCAAAAAGTTGTGGATTTTTAACTTCCAAAAAACTAATTGAAATGAAAAGCAGTAATAAAATTAATTCATATAAGCAAAAAATAATCAGTGCTCTTTGCGCACATGATTACGACAGAGCAAAAGAGATTATACTTAGTTTGTCTGCTTATGTCGGAATGGAATTTTCATTTTTCTATACATTTCTTGAAAATGCGGAAGAAAATAAGGATCTTGCATTTGCTTTTGCAAGTGCATTAAATGAAGTAAGCTCAAAAAATAACTAATATAAAGGAGATTTTATTATGAAAAATAAAGCATTAACATTAACTGTAATCGCAAATATGACAAGCAACTACGGTGAAAGTCTCGGTAATATTTCAAGTGTACAAAAGGTATTCAGAGGCGGAAAAGAGTACGCTACAAGAAGTCGTGAGAGCCTTAAAAACGCTATCTGTGTTCAGTCGGGTTTTTATGATGATTTACAGACATCAAACGAAGGAGCAATGCAGAAGCTTGCTAATGAAGATATAAATGCCGCAACATGCCGTGCGCTTGAGGGTGGATATATGTTTACAAAGTCTAAAGGATCTACATATATTCGTAACAGCTCATTTTACCTTACAGATGCAGTTGCAACCGAGCCGTTTATTAATGATGCCCGTTTTCACAATAACCTTTACCTTGCAACCAATTATGCTAAGGCGCACGGTTTAAATGTTCAAAACAATGCAAAGGATTGCGGTCTTATGCCTTATCAGTACGAATATGACAAGTCATCTAAAATTTACAGTCTTACAATTGACCTTGAAAAAATCGGTAAGGACGAAAACTTTGGTGCAGAGGCAGATAACGCCGAAAAGTGTGAAAGAGTAATTGCTCTTATTGACGCAGTAGAAAATCTTTCACTTGTTGTTAAGGGAAATCTTGATAACGCAGAGCCGATTTTTGTGGCAGGCGGTCTTTCACCGAGAAAAACTCATATTTTTGAAAATGCTGTTTCTGTTTCAGGCAAAAGACTTATTATAGAGCCGATTAAGGAAAAACTTGCTCAAGGTTACAGCTGTGCACTTATGCGTAACGGTGAGCTTTCAAACGAGGATGAAATTGTAAGAGAACTTAATCCTGTAAGTATGACAGAATTTTTTGAAAATCTCAGAGGTCAGGTTAAAGAGTATTTTTCGGAGTAAGGCGGAATTAATATGAAAGCAATTAGACTTCATATAAAACAAAACAGTGCAAATTACAAAAAAGAAGAAACTGTACAAAACCGTATGACATATCCTTTACCGCCGTATTCAACTGTTATCGGAGCAATTCACAAGGCTTGCGGTTATACATCTTATCATCCTATGCAAGTAAGCGTACAGGGAAAGTACGGTTCTCTAAAAACTAAAATGTATAAGGACGATTGTTTTCTCAACAGATTAGAAGATGATCGAAATATACTTGTAAAAATGAAAAATCCCGATATGCTTTCAAGTGCATATCAGGTTGTGGCAACTGCTAAAAATACTCAAGGAAACAGTTTTGAAAAAGGCATTACAATTAATGTAATTAATGAAAAATTGCTTGAAGAATACCGCTTTTTAAAGCGTACAAAACGCAGAATAGACAAGCATAAAAAAATCATTAATAAAATGAAAACTCGGCTCAAAGAAATGAAAGCCGATGAAAATATTTCTGCCGAAGAAGTAAAAGAATTTGATAAGCGTATTAAGCATATAAAGGCTGTGTATGATGAGTACGAAAAGGTAAAGTATACAATTCCGTATTCCCATTTCAGAACGCTTGCAAAAGGCCCTAAGTATTATGAACTTCTCTGCGATATTGAACTTATCATTCATATAGTTGCAGATGAAAATACTATGAATGATATTATGGATAATATCGGAAATCTTACTGCAATCGGCAGAGGAGAGGATTTTGTAGAAGTTCTTGAGTGTGCTCAAACAGAGCTTTTTGATGTTGACGAAGATGTCGATTACGGAGAAGCTGATTTTGATGTTTATATGCCTGTCGAGTATCTCGAAATTAATAAAGACGATATGGATATAATCTCTAAAACGGAAGGCGGATACACAGGCGGTACAAAATATTTAATGCCAAAGGATTACAAAACTGTGCAGTTAAAGGGCGGTATGAGAAAACGAGTGTTTAATCGTGTACCTATTATTTTCTGTCAACTTAACTATATTGAAAACGGTTGTAAAGGCATAATGCTTGACAAAACCGAGAACGGTATATATTCAGTGTTTTTAGCTTGAGGTATTTGTAATGAATATAGAAGATAAACTTGCAAAACCCGACAAAACAATCGGACAACATTCAAATGAGCTTATAGAGCAGGCAAAACTGCTCTATAAGCTCGGCTATATAAAATCTGATGATTTATACGCTGATTTACTTGTTTCATGTTTAAAACATGATAACGGTAAGGCAAATTCTCAATTTCAAAAAAGAATTACTAAAGGTGGAAATTTTCAACCTGAACAAGAAATTCCACACAGTATACTTTCGACTTTTTTTATTGATAAATCAGAATGTATAAAACCTATAAGCGTATATTTTGCTGTGCTTTATCATCACTATAACAAAGACTCTCCTGTTACAGTGTTTAAAGAAAACCATGAGCTTATAGAAAAATTCCTTGCTGAATTTGGCTTTGATACAAACTCTTACAATAAAATGAAGAGAAATATTAAGAAAATCAAAGCTTTATTTGAAACCGAACTTTCTGATGAAGAAAAACAATACGCTGTTTTATTAAAAGGTCTTTTACATAAATGTGATTACAGTGCAAGTGCAGGTCTTGACTGCGAAAAGGTCAACGATTTTTTGACTGCTTCTTTAAACAATTGGAAAAATACCCGAAATATACATTACAATGAATTGCAAGAATTTTGCATTAAAAATACCGACAGCAATTTAATTGTAACCGCACCTACAGGTATGGGCAAAACCGAGGCGGGATTGCTTTGGTGCGGGGACAATAAATGTTTTTTTGTTTTGCCGTTAAAAACAGCTATCAATGCGATGTACGAAAGAATTAAAAAGCTTTGCGGAGATAATTCTCAAGAAGATTACAAGGAAAGAGTGGCACTTGTTCACTCCGATATGAAATCCTATTATTTGGAAGATTCAATAATTAGCGGAAAAAATTATGATTTTGCGTATGCACAATGCAGTAAACAGCTTGCACTTCCGATTACAATTTGTACGCCTGATCAGATATTTGACTTTGCATTGAAATATGCAGGTTATGAATACAAACTTGCGGTAGCGTCATATTCAAAGTTTATTATTGATGAGATACAGATGTATTCACCTGATGTTTTGGCTGCAATTATTTATGCAATTGAGATGATTCATACTTTGGGTGGTAAAGTGGCTGTAATTACCGCAACTTTGCCTCCGTTTGTAAGAAACGAGATTGAAAAAATACTCGGAACAGATGTAAAAACATCCGATTTTTCTGATAAAGGAAAGCTAAGGCATAATGTAAAAGTATATGAAAAAAACTTGCAGTCTGACGATATTATAAAAATATTTGATGATACAATATGCGATAAAGTAAAAAAATATCTTGTTGTTTGCAATTCAATTGATATTGCAAATAAGATGTACACCGAAATAAAAAATTCGGATATTAACGCAAGTGTAAATCTGTTTCATTCCAATTTTACAAAAAATGACAGAAAAACTAAAGAAAATGCGATTTTGGCAGCCTCTGAAAAAACTAACGAAAGTATGAATATACCTGAAATATGGATTTCAACATCAGTAGTCGAAGCAAGTCTTGACATTGATTTTGATATTCTTATTACCGAGTTATCGGATTTATTTTCCCTGTTCCAACGCTTTGGCAGAGTAAACAGAAAGGGTAATAAAGACTTTTCATCTTACAATTGTTTTGTATTTACTGAAATTCAAGGTAATGCACATCGTTTTGTTGACGATGCTATTCATTTGTTGTCAAAACAGGCGATTTTAGGCGTTGACGGAATTATCTCTGAAGTTCTTAAAAAAGAACTTATAGATGAGTACCTTTCGGTTGAAAAAATCGAAAAATCAAAATATTTTCAAGAATATCGTAAAATTTATAAATATTATAAAGAAAATGTCGATTATCTCTCTCTTAAAAAAGATGGAATAAGAAGTATTGACAGAAGTGACGCTGTGCCGATTGATGTTTATAATCAAAATGAAAGTGCCATAGAAAAAGCTTTGTATGTTTTAAAATCAGATACTTATTCAAGAGATGATAAACTTAAGGCAAACGAAGAAATACTTGGCTTCACGGTTTCCGTACCTAAATTCAGAATTGACGATTACGAAATAAAAAAATTAAAAATGCCATATACTGAATTACCTGTTATTAACAGCAGTTATGATTCCGAATGCGGCATCAGATTTGATAAGGAAAAGAAAACCAAAAAGCAAGATAAATCTGATGATAACGGAGAACCTGATAATTTTATATGAGGTATGATTATGGACGAAAATAATATTTCGGGTATGCATATTTATTATTACTATGTTTGTAAAAGAAAGCTGTGGTATTTTTCAAACGGTTTGGCAATGGAAAGTGAAAACGAAAATGTCAAAATAGGAAAACTTATAGATGAAACCACTTATAAGCAAAAGAAAAAACATATTATGATCGACAACACAATCAATATTGATTTTATTACCGAGCATAAACTTTTACATGAGGTAAAGAAAAGCAGAAAGATAGAGGAAGCGGGTATTGCTCAACTTAAATACTATCTTTATTATCTGAAAAAGCGTGGGGTAGAGGGAATAAAAGGCAGAATTGATTATCCTTTGCTAAAGCAAAGTCTTAATGTTGAACTTAGCGAAGAAGATGAAAGAGAGCTTGAAAGTGCGGCAGCTGATATAGTAAAAATTATATCGGCTGCTTTGCCGCCAAAATTTAAAAGTAAAAGAATTTGCAAATCATGTGCTTACTATGATTTGTGCTGTATTTGAGGTGATAAAATGCAGGAAAGTTATTACATATATTCGTCAGGCAATTTAACTCAAAAAGACAACACATTAAGATTTACTGCAATTGACGGAAATGTAAAAGATCTTCCGATAGAAAATATTAAAGAAATTTATATTATGAATGAAATAACGGTTACATCTAAATTGCTGAACTTATTTTCAAAATACGGTATACTTGTACATTTCTTCAATTACTATCAATTTTACATAGGAAGTTTTTGCCCAAAGGAAACAAAACTTGCAGGTCAGCTTTTGGTTAAGCAAGTGCTTGCTTACGGCGACTATTCAAACAGATTATCAATAGCAAGAGAATTTATAGTTGCTGCGTCTTATAATATTTACAGAAACTTAAGATACTACAACGGCAGAGGCAAAAATGTGTCAGAGCAAATGGCCGCTATAGAAAATTTGAGGAGAAAACTTGCAGATGTAGAAACCATAGAAGAGTTGATGGGAATTGAAGGTAATATTCGTCAGGAATATTACAAAGCGTGGAATGTAATTATTGATCAGAATATTGAATTTGATAAAAGAGTTTATCATCCTGCCGACAATATGATTAACAGCCTTATTTCATATGTCAATTCTCTTGTATATACAAAAACTCTGGCGGAAATTTATAAAACCCAACTTAATCCTACAATAAGCTATCTTCATCAGCCGGGTACAAGGCGATATTCTCTTGCACTTGATGTTTCGGAAATTTTCAAACCGCTGATTGCGGATCGTCTGATCTTTTCTTTGCTTAATCGAAAACAAATAACAGAAAGCAGTTTTGTAGAAGGACTTAACGGTTTGCAGCTTACCGAAAGAGCGTCACGAATAATTACATCTGAATTTGACGAAAAATTAAAGACAACTATTTTTCACAAAGAACTTAATAAAAATGTTTCTTATCAATTCTTAATCAGACTTGAACTTTATAAACTGATAAAGCACATTATAGGAGAAAAAGAATATAAAGGCTTTGAAATGTGGTGGTAAATATTGTATGTAATTCTTGTATATGATATAATATGTGATGAAAAGGGCAGAAAAATACTTCCAAAGGTATTTAAGATTTGCAAAAAATATCTTGTACATATTCAAAACTCTGTTTTTGAAGGAAACTTAAGTAAAGCAAACTCACTTGCTTTGCAAAAAGAACTTGATGTTTATATCAGAAAAGACAAGGATTCGGTAATAATGTTTCATACCCGTGAAGAACGGTGGATGAATAAAGATTTTCTTGGAAAAACGGATGATAAAACATCAAATTTTTTGTAACGCTTTTATTGTCGACCTGACATAGCACAAAAACCCCGGCAGGTTGACAGAACCTAAAAATCAAGTAATCATCGGTATAGTTGCTTTTGATATATTGAAATGGCAGTAGTATTTGATAAATATTTGGTATATCGACAAAACAGCACAGAAAAATGCCGATGATTACTTATCCTTTTATCCCACGGCTATAAATCTATCCATATTGGATTTTAAATTTGTAAGTTTATAAACAGAATATATAGGATTTTTTAACTATAAATCTATCCATATTGGATTTTAAATGTGCAGAAGTGATATTTTTGACAAGACTTATGTAACTATAAATCTATCCATATTGGATTTTAAATAAGCAACTATAATCATTGTAATAACGCTGCTGTTGTCTATAAATCTATCCATATTGGATTTTAAATGAAGATGTTACAGATAGTAATGGTGAAAAGTCTGTTCTATAAATCTATCCATATTGGATTTTAAATTATAAAAACAGTTTCGGCAAACGAAGAAATTTACTCTATAAATCTATCCATATTGGATTTTAAATTCATTAAGCATCTGACTTGTTGTTCTGATACCGTTGCTATAAATCTATCCATATTGGATTTTAAATTTAGGTGATGGGATGAATGGCGTTAAATTGCCACTGCTATAAATCTATCCATATTGGATTTTAAATTATAATCAGTAATCTTAGTGTCTACAATACCCACACCCTATAAATCTATCCATATTGGATTTTAAATGCAAAATCTACATAATAAAAAATAATAAAGGTGGAACTATAAATCTATCCATATTGGATTTTAAATAAATATCGTAGTATTCATTTCTGAATACTTAGTCTGCTATAAATCTATCCATATTGGATTTTAAATAAAATGGTAAAGGTGAGACCGAACAAGCAGCACGGTCTATAAATCTATCCATATTGGATTTTAAATGATGAAGTAAACAAGTATTTATACATTGAACCTTGCTCTATAAATCTATCCATATTGGATTTTAAATAAGTATAACCATCAACATCAGAATCAACAACAATACTATAAATCTATCCATATTGGATTTTAAATCAGCATAGGATTTAGCATTTTCAGGCAAGGCTAAATCCTATAAATCTATCCATATTGGATTTTAAATGCCGTGAACTTGATTGCATTTTTCGTCATAGTCGAGCTATAAATCTATCCATATTGGATTTTAAATGGTCAAGCTCAAATTGTATCTGCTAATTATGATGTTCTATAAATCTATCCATATTGGATTTTAAATATAACCATTAGGATTATTAACATATATCATATTACTCTATAAATCTATCCATATTGGATTTTAAATGTATTATGGGTATTAATGGTTTCCAAAAGCGTCTTCTATAAATCTATCCATATTGGATTTTAAATAACTTATTAAGCCTATTGAGACTGCGATTTCGAGTGGCTATAAATCTATCCATATTGGATTTTAAATTCGTTTGTGTGGTTGCTTGTTGGTGCGTCTATCGCCTATAAATCTATCCATATTGGATTTTAAATCTTATTTATTTTGATATTATTCACCAAATAAATGAACTATAAATCTATCCATATTGGATTTTAAATTGTATAAGGGTGAGCAAGAAACGGCACACATACATTCTATAAATCTATCCATATTGGATTTTAAATCAGTATCAAAAATATTTAAATTATGATGATTGGTATCTATAAATCTATCCATATTGGATTTTAAATTTGGTTTTGGTCTGATGATAAGAAATCATTTTCTTTCTATAAATCTATCCATATTGGATTTTAAATTACAAAATTTCGTCATTGCAAGGGTTTGTTACACACTATAAATCTATCCATATTGGATTTTAAATTCTTTGTCAAAGGTATATTCAAGATATTATTTTCACTATAAATCTATCCATATTGGATTTTAAATACTGATTGGTAATAAGTCGGTTGTAAAAATCCGCTCCTATAAATCTATCCATATTGGATTTTAAATTTTACTTCGTTTGCCGATTATGACATTATAATCAGCCTATAAATCTATCCATATTGGATTTTAAATCATTAAAATCACCCACACAAAGGAATAAGACGATAAACTATAAATCTATCCATATTGGATTTTAAATTATTTTTTGCACCTCAATTTTTCGATGTACTCTTTGACTATAAATCTATCCATATTGGATTTTAAATAACGGCTTAGTTGATACAATTCTTCGAGCATTAGGCTATAAATCTATCCATATTGGATTTTAAATGTTTTAAGTTCTTTGCTTGGTCTTGCTGTTGTAAGTGCTATAAATCTATCCATATTGGATTTTAAATATTAACTCCATTATTGAAAAAGGACTATCAATCTTGCCTATAAATCTATCCATATTGGATTTTAAATCTAATAACGGGTCTAAAAGTAGAAATTGCACGAACACTATAAATCTATCCATATTGGATTTTAAATGATAATCACCTACAAAATTTACATCACATTATATTTCTATAAATCTATCCATATTGGATTTTAAATCTTTTCTGTATTAGATTAGTAATCTGCTGTATTAACTATAAATCTATCCATATTGGATTTTAAATTCAAAATCTGTTGACTTATCAGTCTTTGAGCCGTTACTATAAATCTATCCATATTGGATTTTAAATCAAAAACAATAAATATATAGCCGTAGCTCCTGCAACTATAAATCTATCCATATTGGATTTTAAATTTGCCCGCAACGCAAAAATGCCTTTTAAATGCTCTCTATAAATCTATCCATATTGGATTTTAAATTTTAAATAGCCCTACAAGCGTTTTTATAGTCTATTACTATAAATCTATCCATATTGGATTTTAAATCAAAAGACTAAAAAGCGGACATTTAAAAAACAGGTGCTATAAATCTATCCATATTGGATTTTAAATCTGCCCGCAACGCAAAAATGCCTTTTAAATGCTCTGTCTATAAATCTATCCATATTGGATTTTAAATAAAACTTTATGAGCAAATGTACGAAAACTATATACTATAAATCTATCCATATTGGATTTTAAATCTGTTCCGGCACTTCCGCCCCCCTTCTTCGGCGCTCTATAAATCTATCCATATTGGATTTTAAATGCTTTACCTTTGCTGTGACGGCAGAAATTTTCTGCGCTATAAATCTATCCATATTGGATTTTAAATTGCGGATGTACCTGCAATGCAAGCTGTAGTTGAGTTCTATAAATCTATCCATATTGGATTTTAAATCCAACTGTCTTTATCTTGGCTTGTGCAATTTTCACTCTATAAATCTATCCATATTGGATTTTAAATAGCTATTATTTTTTCGATGCCTTTTCCTTTTGCATCTATAAATCTATCCATATTGGATTTTAAATGAACTTGCAAGATAATACTCTGCTTCGCCGCCTGCCTATAAATCTATCCATATTGGATTTTAAATTTTGGTATTTTCAAATTTGAGTTGAACATATCAAAACTATAAATCTATCCATATTGGATTTTAAATAAAAATTACGGCGCAACGGTTGGCTATGCTTGTAGCCTATAAATCTATCCATATTGGATTTTAAATAACACCAAGCGGATATTTTTTTCCGCTTTTTTCGGGCTATAAATCTATCCATATTGGATTTTAAATTTTTCAGTGTTATAATTTGCAAGCAAATTAATGACCTATAAATCTATCCATATTGGATTTTAAATTTGTCCTGCCGTGATACTTTCAATATCGTGCGGCGCCTATAAATCTATCCATATTGGATTTTAAATCTTTGTTGTATTTTTCTGTTTCACTCGCCTTTGGAACTATAAATCTATCCATATTGGATTTTAAATAACACCAAGCGGATATTTTTTTCCGCTTTTTTCGGGCTATAAATCTATCCATATTGGATTTTAAATAACACCAAGCGGATATTTTTTTCCGCTTTTTTCGGGCTATAAATCTATCCATATTGGATTTTAAATTGCGTGTAAGTTCGTTTGTTGTTTGCTCTGTTCCTCTATAAATCTATCCATATTGGATTTTAAATTTTGGTTACAAAATTGTAACTTGACTTTTTTATATCTATAAATCTATCCATATTGGATTTTAAATTTTGACATTCCGATACAAAATGAAATGTCAAAAAGTCTATAAATCTATCCATATTGGATTTTAAATTGTTCTGTAGTCCAGCTATAAAATTCATTCAAATTACTATAAATCTATCCATATTGGATTTTAAATCTTTGTTGTATTTTTCTGTTTCACTCGCCTTTGGAACTATAAATCTATCCATATTGGATTTTAAATATGATTTCGGCATTAATTGTGTTTAAAATCTCCGCACTATAAATCTATCCATATTGGATTTTAAATCACAATATATCCCATCAGAGCAGTCAGCACAATGGGCTATAAATCTATCCATATTGGATTTTAAATTTCTAAATAATATTTTTATGATAAAGTTGATTAACCTATAAATCTATCCATATTGGATTTTAAATGAAATCAAGACTGTTGAAGTTGATGGTGCTTTGGTCTATAAATCTATCCATATTGGATTTTAAATGATGTTAATGCCCTGAATGTGTTTCCAAATATTACCTATAAATCTATCCATATTGGATTTTAAATTATTGTGCAAGAAAGACTTCCGGATGGAATGACAAACTATAAATCTATCCATATTGGATTTTAAATATGGACTTGTTGATACAATTCTTCAAGCGTTAGCTATAAATCTATCCATATTGGATTTTAAATTCAAAAGACAAATACATATCTTCAAGTTCAAGATAACTATAAATCTATCCATATTGGATTTTAAATTTCGAAGTCTTCTTTAAATTTCGTACTTCCGCATAACTATAAATCTATCCATATTGGATTTTAAATTTCAGCATTGTTTTATCATTGTACAGCTTTAAGATACCTATAAATCTATCCATATTGGATTTTAAATCAAATATTTTGATAGTTCGGTCACATTTTTTGCATTCTATAAATCTATCCATATTGGATTTTAAATATGATTTATTTTGAAAATCATTCGAGAGAATGGGTTCTATAAATCTATCCATATTGGATTTTAAATCGTTACCGCATACGGAACATCTTGCAGTAGTCTGCTCTATAAATCTATCCATATTGGATTTTAAATTATTGTGCTATATATTTGTCTGGTATTCCTTGCGCCTATAAATCTATCCATATTGGATTTTAAATTTGCAATACTGCTCTGCACTTGTCAAACTGCATTTACTATAAATCTATCCATATTGGATTTTAAATGACGATTCAGATTTATAACATTTGTAAAATAAAAACTATAAATCTATCCATATTGGATTTTAAATATGATTGCACTCGCTACATTGAAGTATGCGGCGGTGCTATAAATCTATCCATATTGGATTTTAAATCGATGTACTGATAGTCTGATGTGCGCAAATCCCTAACTATAAATCTATCCATATTGGATTTTAAATTGTAATCTGTATGTCCCATAAGAGCGATAATATCTCTATAAATCTATCCATATTGGATTTTAAATATATATAGCACAATACGGCGGCTGGGCTACTGTAGATACTATAAATCTATCCATATTGGATTTTAAATCTAAATATCATCAAAAATACTTAACTGACCATCAAGGCTATAAATCTATCCATATTGGATTTTAAATAAAGACCCCTTTGCGTGGCTTACATATCAGCAGGGACTATAAATCTATCCATATTGGATTTTAAATGATTTCAAGACATATAATCGTGATAATCAAAACGTCTATAAATCTATCCATATTGGATTTTAAATAAGAGCAAATGAAATTACTTATTAAAAATGGAGTAGCTATAAATCTATCCATATTGGATTTTAAATCTGCGTCAATATATCTGAAATTAAGAAATTGTATGCCTATAAATCTATCCATATTGGATTTTAAATATTGAGGAGAGTGAAAAGTAATGGACTTAGAAAAGGCTATAAATCTATCCATATTGGATTTTAAATTTTAAAAATATTATTGGAAGTGAAATAAATGGGGCTCTATAAATCTATCCATATTGGATTTTAAATTAGAGCAGTCAACAAGGCTTGCTGTTGGAGGTGTTTCTATAAATCTATCCATATTGGATTTTAAATAAAATGAGCATAATCTCTCCGAAAATGGGAATAATCTATAAATCTATCCATATTGGATTTTAAATAAATTTACGCTTGTACAAGGGCTTTAGCTTGATATCTATAAATCTATCCATATTGGATTTTAAATCCTTTTATAATACTATTATATCAGTTAAAAAGTTGTCTATAAATCTATCCATATTGGATTTTAAATACAATATTTGTTAATTTTAGCGGTCATACATGCGAGTCTATAAATCTATCCATATTGGATTTTAAATAACAGCGGCAAGCAGAAAGCGAGGTGAGAGCAATGCTATAAATCTATCCATATTGGATTTTAAATCCTTTCATAGTTAATCATAGCATTTAAGGTCGTGTCTATAAATCTATCCATATTGGATTTTAAATAATGCAGGCTGGAAGCTCTACTTTCGCACTCAACAGCTATAAATCTATCCATATTGGATTTTAAATACATGAGGTCTTATTATGATTACATCAGCAAATATACTATAAATCTATCCATATTGGATTTTAAATCTGAAACTCTCGCACAGTTCCAGCGGTTCAAAAGGCTATAAATCTATCCATATTGGATTTTAAATAAAGACCGAGCACAGGAGCGTTTAACACAGGCGAGGCTATAAATCTATCCATATTGGATTTTAAATAAAGGCAGACACAAAGACGGTGAGTATCGTATTACAACTATAAATCTATCCATATTGGATTTTAAATCACTATTTCGGGTGTCATTATTGGTTGTTCTGTATTCTATAAATCTATCCATATTGGATTTTAAATTTTTGATGAAAGTTCTGCAACGGTTATTGCAAATGCCTATAAATCTATCCATATTGGATTTTAAATACATCAAATGTCAAGAATTCTCTACCGTTATCTACCTATAAATCTATCCATATTGGATTTTAAAAACTAACAAGCTCACCCTCTTTAATTTCAACAACATCTATAAATCTATCCATATTGGATTTTAAAAAATGGAACTTTGCGGGATGGTGGTTGAGTAATGGAACTATAAATCTATCCATATTGGATTTTAAATATTGGTATCGGCATTATGGGCACATTTATTGGAATCTATAAATCTATCCATATTGGATTTTAAATCAAAGTAATTTTCAGTTCTTGAACAATCAATCATTCTATAAACCTATCCATATTGGATTTTAAAACGATAACCCACAAGTCCCACATCAGACATTCCTGCACTATAAATCTATCCATATTGGATTTTAAATGCTAAAAAAACCGTTACGCTAAAGGAAAATGTTACTCTATAAATCTATCCATATTGGATTTTAAATACTTCTTGTAGGTGTAAGCTGTTCAATCTTTGAAGACTATAAATCTATCCATATTGGATTTTAAATTTATTTTGTCCTCCTTAATCGCTCAAATATGACCAACTATAAATCTATCTAAGCCGGATTTTAAACGCAACAGTATCCGTTGTAACTGAATCCATCAAAGTAACATTACCTAATCTGCAGCAATTAAACCCGAGTATTTTATATTCTATATGTAAAATATATTTTCTTATTGGAATAATAGAGGGGGAAAGTTTTGTTATAATTAAAGAAATATATTTGAACGGAGGTATTTTCAATATGTTAAGTGATATTGAAATCGCTCAGGCTGCGACCTTACTCCCGATTAAAGAGGTTGCCGCACAGATCGGAATTAAAGAGGATGAGCTGGAGTTTTACGGCAAGTATAAGGCTAAACTTTCAGACGAACTTGCCAATCGTTTGGAAAATGAGCCGGACGGAAAACTTGTTCTTGTTACAGCTATCAATCCAACCCCCGCAGGTGAGGGTAAAACAACTACTTCTGCAGGTCTTGGTCAGGCTATGGCTAAGATTGGTAAAAAGGCTGTAATCGCTCTAAGAGAGCCTTCACTCGGCCCTGTATTTGGTATTAAGGGCGGCGCTGCAGGCGGCGGTTATTCTCAGGTACTTCCTATGGAAGATATTAATCTTCACTTTACAGGCGATATGCACGCTATTACTTCTGCAAACAATCTTTGCTGTGCAATGCTTGACAATCATATTCAGCAGGGTAATGTTCTCGGGATTGATCCTCGCCAGATCCTTATTAAGAGATGTCTTGATATGAACGACAGAGCTTTGAGAAATATTGTTGTCGGTCTTGGCGGCAGAGTGAACGGTATTCCTCGTGAGGACCACTTTATAATTACTGTTGCATCTGAAGTTATGGCTATCCTTTGCCTTGCTGACGATATTTCTGATTTAAAGAAAAGACTTGGTAATATTCTTATTGCTTATACATATGCAGGCGAGCCTGTTTTTGCAAAGGACATTAAGGCTGACGGTGCTATGACAGCTCTTCTTAAAGACGCTATCAAACCTAACCTTGTTCAGACACTCGAGGGTACCCCTGCTATTATGCACGGCGGTCCTTTTGCCAATATTGCTCACGGCTGTAACAGCATTCGTGCTACAAAGCTTGCGTTAAAACTTGCCGATTACTGTATTACAGAGGCAGGCTTCGGTTCAGATCTCGGTGCAGAGAAATTCTTTGACATCAAGTGCAGATATGCAGGCTTTAAGCCGTCTGCCGTAGTTATTGTTGCTACTTGCCGTGCGTTAAAGTACAACGGCGGTGTGCCTAAGGCAGAGGTTTCTGCAGAAAATCTTGAGGCTCTTAAAAATGGTATTGAAAACCTTGGCGTTCACATTGATAACATGAGAAAGTACAATGTTCCCGTTGTAGTTGCTATCAACCAGTTCGGTACAGATACAGCAGAGGAACTTGAGTTTATCGAGAGTTACTGTAAATCTAAAGGCGCAGACTTTGCTCTTTCAAATGTATTCTCTAAGGGCGGCGAAGGCGGTACAGAACTTGCCAAAAAGGTAGTAGAGGCTTGCGAAAAGCCGTCTGATTTTGCTCCTATTTATTCAGATGACCTTACAATTAAAGAAAAGGTTGACAAAATTGCAAAAACAATTTACGGCGCTTCAAGAGTAAACTATACAAAGGCTGCCGAAAAGGCATTGAAGCAGATTCAGGCTCTCGGCGGTGAAAAACTTCCTGTTTGTATTGCAAAAACACAATATTCGCTTTCTGATGACCCAACACTTCTTGGTGCTCCAAAGGATTTTGAAATCACAGTAAAGAATCTTACACTTTCAAACGGTGCAGGATTTGTAGTTGTATATACAGGTGATATTATGACAATGCCGGGTCTTCCGAAAGTTCCGTCGGCAGAGAAAATTGATGTTACCGAGGAAGGAAAAATTAACGGTTTATTCTGATGATTACTGTAAATACTCATAATGCCCGTGAAACAGAGGCACTCGGCGCAAAAATTGCCGAAAAGTTGTGCGGCACGGAAGTAATTGCTCTTTTTGGCGGTCTTGGTATGGGCAAGACTGCCTTTACAAGAGGACTTGCCGGTGCGCTCGGTGCAGGAGAAAATGTTTCAAGCCCTACATTCGCTCTTGTCAATGAATATTCGGGTAAGTATAATATTTTTCATTTTGATATGTACCGTGTAAATACATGGGATGATTTGTATTCCACAGGATTTTTTGATTATATTGATAACGGTATAATCATTATTGAGTGGAGTGAGAATATTGAAGAGGCTTTGCCTGCCGATTGTATTAAAATCAGAATCAGTAAGGGCGAAAATGATGATGACAGAATTTTTGAAATTGAAGGTGTTGATCCGCAATGAAAATTCTTGCAATAGATACAAGCGCCACAGCTGCGTCAACCGCAATTTGTGACGAAAACAAAATAATAGGTGAGTTCTTTATAAATACAAAACTTACTCACAGCAGAACACTTATGCCTATGGTTGAAAGTCTGCTTGCAAACACAAACCTAACGACAACAGATATTACCGCCGTTGCGGTAAACTGCGGTCCGGGTTCGTTTACGGGAGTAAGAATCGGTGTTGCAGCGGCTAAAGGACTTGCTTTTGCCGATGATTTGCCTTGCATAGAGGTATCGACGCTTGAAAGCCTTGCGTATAATTTGCAATCTGCAAATGGGATAATCTGTTCTGTTATGGACGCTCGCTGTTCGCAGGTTTATAATGCGCTTTTTAAATGTGACGGCGTAAAGCCCGAAAGACTTTGCAAAGACAGAGCTTTGTCTGTTGCCGAGCTTTCAGAAGAACTTAAGAGCTATGACGAAAGAATTATACTTGTGGGTGACGGTGCGGAGCTTTGCTATAATGCTATGAAAGAATTATTACCAAATGTTGAACTCGCACCAATCAGTATAAGATTTCAAAGAGCGTCATCAACAGCAGAAATTGCTGTACAAAAATTTAATGACGGAGAAGTGCTTTCGGCTGCGGAACTTATGCCGATGTATTTAAGACTGCCGCAGGCTGAAAGAGAACTTAAAAAGAAAATGGAGGAAAAGAAATGTTAGCACTTGGATGTGACCACGGCGGATATAACCTTATCTGCGCAATTAAAAAATATCTTGACGAAAAGGGTATTGAATATAAAGATTTTGGTACTTACAGCACAGACAGCGTTGATTATCCTGTTTACGGCTATAAAGTTGCAAAAGCAGTAGCAAGCGGCGAATGTGAGCTTGGTATTCTTTGCTGCGGTACAGGTATCGGTATTTCAATGGCAGCAAACAAAGTTAAGGGTATTCGTGCGGCAGTTGTAAGCAATGAGTTTTGCGCTGAAATGACACGCAGACACAACCACGCAAATATTCTTTGTATGGGCGGCAGAGTTACAAGCGAAGAAGATGCTGTTAAGTTTACAGAAATTTTCCTCAATACTCCCGAAGAGGGCGACAGACACTTAAAGCGTCTTGCTATGATTGATGAGATTGAGGCAGGTACTTTCAAGGTTGACTGATTTCGGAAGATTTTTATGTCTGACGAGGAATTAGAGGTGTTGAACGACATCAAATATATTCTTTATGTCTGTTATGCTTGAAAATAAACTTGATGATGTGAACGCAAAAATTGATGAAACCAATATTCTGTAAAACGAACTAAAGGGTTATGGTTTTGAAAGCTCTTTTGTTTAAGTTACCAAACAGCAGGCTGTTTGGCTATCGTCAGATTACATAAACGGAAAGTATTTGTGGGCTTTGCCCACACCCACAACCTTTGAAAAGGTTGACCAAACTTTTATAATTTTTGTGATACACCGGAATTTCTTGACAAAACACTGCATAAAACCGTCTAAATCTTAAAACCAAAGTAAAAAGCTCTCTTTACGCAAATAAAGAGAGCTTTAATGTTATGATAAATATAAAGTTTTAGCCGCATAGCTTATTCAAGTTCAAGAGCCTCTTCAATAGCATAAGAAAGCTGGTCAGGACAAGAAGTACCTCTGCCTCGGCAGTCAATACCTTTAAGTCTTTTTACAGCCTCCTCAGCATCCATACCTTTTACAAGTGCGCAAATGCCCTGAGTGTTGCCTGCACAACCGCCGACAAACTCGCAGGAATCAATGATACCGTTGTTGATTTCAAGGTTAATCTGTCTTGAGCAAACGCCCTTTGGAATGTATGTATATTTCATAATATTACCTCCTTAAAACATTTCAACTGTATTTTAACATATTTCTTTAAAAAAATCTATAAAATTTAAAAATATGTGTCGATTTTTAAATTTAGTGTGATATAATAATGTGTACGATAAAGTTTGATTATAATATTTATTTTGGGTCAGAGGTATATGAAATGTCTATGAAAATTAATCTTGGTGCTTGGAATTCAATATTTGCCGTGCCTTCGTCTGTTGTAGACGAGGGACTTAAGTTTTCGGACGGCGTTAAACTTAAGGTATTGTTATATCTTTTGCGGCACAGTGGGGAAGATGTGAACGAAAGCGACATCAGTAAGGCGACAGGTGTAAATGAAACCGATATTCCGGAGGCAGTTGAATACTGGGTTATGAAAGGTATCTTTTGCCAAAATAACGGTGCTTTTGAGCCTGCACAGGCAGAACAGCAAACGACTGAACAGCCTGCGGTAAAACAAGTCGAAAGCAATAATACTGCCGCTCCGATTGAAAAGGAAGAGCCTACAGTTCCGCATATGGTTGTAAGACCGCAGCGCCCCGATTATGTTTATGTGGCACAACAGCTTGCGGTTGACGAAGAATTTAAAATGCTTGTAAACGAGGCACAGACAGCCCTCGGCAAGCCTTTATCAAACTCCGATGCATCGTCGTTACTGTTACTTAAAAATACCTGCGGTTTGCCTGTAGAGGTAATTATAATGCTTATTCAGTATTGTATAAGCATCGGAAAATCTAACATAAGAGCCATTGAAACAATAGGTTTAAGATGGTCGGATGCGGGAGTTTTCTCAATTGAGGAAGCCGAAAATAAAATAAAACAAGCACATCGTGCAAGCCAGAGTTTTACGGTTGTAGCATCTGCGTTCGGTTTAAAAAATACGGGTTCTCCTACTAAAAAGCAGCTTGAATACGCCGATTTGTGGGTAAACGAGTGGAAATTTTCTCCCGAAATGCTAAGAGAGGCTTACGAAAGATGTGTTGACAGTAAGGGCAGCTGCGATTTCAGATACATAAACGGAATTTTAAAACGCTGGAATTCAAGCGGAATTTACAATGTTGACGATTTAAACAAATTTGACAGCAGACCCGATAAGTATAAGAATAAAGGCGGAAACAGGAATAACGCCAACACATCATATAATATAAATGATTTGCAGAGATTAGATACAATCGACAGTATTTAGTGTGGTGATAAAAATGGGATACAGTAAAGAAATTTACAGAGCGACAAAAGCAAAAATGGAAGAAAGGCGCACCAAAGCCGAGAGAAGAGCGGAGCAGGTTCGTGAAGAGGTTTACAGAAGAGTTCCGAGAATAGAGGAGCTTGAAAAAGAAATATCTTCATGCGGAATACTTGCGGTTCGTGCGGTTTTAAACGGCGGAGATGTAAAGTCTGCCACGCAGGATTTGCGTGCTAAAAGTCTTTCTATGCAAAATGAAGTCAAAAAGCTGCTTAAAGAAAACGGCTATGAAGAAAATTGCTTTGAACCGCATTACAACTGTAAATACTGCAAAGATACGGGATATATAGAAAAAGACGGAAGAACAGTGTATTGCCCTTGTTTTAAAAGACTGCTTGTAGCCACTGCGTGCGAGGAGCTTAACCGTACTGCGCCTTTAAGACTTTCCACTTTTGAGAGCTTTGACCTTAATATGTACAGTCATGAGGTTGATAAGGCGAGCGGAGTATCACCTTTTGATAAAATGCAAAAAATTTATAATTATTGCGTGCAGTACGCAAGGACTTTTACGCCTGAGTCAAAGAGTATACTTATGAGAGGCGGCACAGGTCTTGGCAAAACCCACCTTTCGCTCGCTATTGCCAATGAGGTTACAAGGCGTGGTTTCGGTGTAATCTATGTGTCTGCACCTATGCTTATGTCAACGCTTAGCAATATGCATTTTTCCAAAGATTCTAACGATTCCGAATATTTTGAAATGCTCACAAAGTGCGATTTATTAATTATTGATGATTTAGGCACAGAGTTTTCAAATACTTTTTCAAATACACAGTTTTATAATTTGTGTAATTCAAGAATGCTTTTGATAAAGCCTTTGATAATAAACACAAACCTTTCAATAACAGAACTTGAAAAAACTTATACTTCAAGATTTATTTCAAGAATATACGGAGAGGGTGTAAGGCTTAATTTTGTCGGCGACGATATAAGACTCAAAAAAAGTTTTAGCTAAAATTCCGTATTTTTTGTATTTTTCAAATTTTAGAAAAAATTGAAAAAAAGATGTTGACAAAACACACTTTCCGCTATATAATAGCTATTGTTGATTGCGTGACAGTAAGCAACATGTCAATGCTAAACGAAAGTTAAAAACTTCTAAAAAGTTTTAAAAAATTTCAAAAAAGTGTTGACAAAACGCACTTCATAATATATAATATATATCGTTGATTGCACGGCTTGTAGCAATGAGCAATAAACATTGAGGAATGGTGTAACGGTAGCACGACAGACTCTGACTCTGTTTGTTGGGGTTCGAATCCCTATTCCTCAGCCATTAAAAGCCCCGAGTAATCGGGGCTGTTTTTATCGAGGTGTAGCGCAGTTTGGTAGCGCACATCGTTCGGGACGATGGGGTCGCAAGTTCGAATCTTGTCACCTCGACCATCTGAATACGCCGGGTCACACTGATTCGGCGTAATTTTTTTATAAGACATTTTTGGAGGTTAATTATGAAAAAGGTAGTTTCTTTGGTAACAATATTTGTACTTTGTCTTACTGCGCTTGCAGGTTGTTCAGGCAGCAAAGAGGTTGATTTAAAAACAGTTCTTTCTGACATCAACTCTAAGTATTCATTGGACTTAAAAGAGCTTACAGATTCTAATGATCTTAAAAAATATTACAGCATAGACACAGAAGATGTTAAGCAGTTTGCGGCAGAAATCAATTCAGACAGCAATTCAAGAGTTGAAATCGTACTCGTTGAGGCTGTTGACGCTGATGCTGCATCAAGAGTAAACGATGCGCTTTCTAAGACATACACTTCAATTGTTACACAGTATTCAGGCTACAATGCCGAAAAACTTCCTATGGTTGAGGCTTGTAAGGTTACACAGGACGGCAACTATGTTACAATGATTGTTGCAGACCAGGGTCCTGAAATTCTTGAAACATTCTACGGCTACATAAAATAAAATCGTCAGATTATACGGGCGGACGCAGTTCGCCCGTTTTCTGTGTTATTAAACTTTTAACGGGAATATTGCTATGGTACAATCAGAATTAAAAAAACAGTTTTCACATATGAATAATATGCAGCAGCAGGCTGTATTTTGCACAGAAGGACCTTTGCTTATACTTGCGGGTGCAGGCTCGGGCAAAACAACCGTTCTTGTAAACAGAATTGCGTATATTTTGCAGTCTGAACTTTGCAAACCGTGGCAGATACTTGCAATTACCTTTACAAATAAGGCGGCAGGGGAGCTTAAAGAAAGAATCTGCAACGCTGTTCCGGAAGGCGGTTCGGATATTTGGGCGGCTACATTTCACTCTACCTGTGCGAGAATTTTAAGAAGATACGGCGACAGAATCGGTTTTACAAGTCATTTTACCGTTTACGGTACTGACGATCAGAAAAAACTTGTAAAAGATATTTTAAAACAGCTTAATTATGACGAAAAAATGTTGCCGGTAAAAAGAGTGCTCAACGAAATTTCAAAAGCCAAGGATGAAATGCTTACTCCGCAGGAAATGCTCAAAAGAGCAGGTTACGATAACCTCAAGCAGTCCGTGGCAAAAGTGTATGAAATTTACCAGTCAAGACTAAAAACCGCAGATGCAATGGACTTTGACGATATGCTCTGCAAGACTGTTGAGCTTTTTCAAAAATGTCCCGATATACTCGAATTCTATCAAAATCAGTTTAAATACATAATGGTTGATGAGTATCAGGATACAAACAAGGTGCAGTATAAATTTGTAAGTATGCTCGCCGCAAAATACGGCAACATCTGCGTTGTAGGTGATGACGACCAGAGTATTTACAAATTCAGAGGTGCTACAATTGAAAATATCCTTTCTTTTGAAAACACCTTTAAAGGCGCTAAGATGATAAGACTTGAGCAGAATTACCGCAGTACACAGAATATTCTTAATGCGGCAAACGGTGTTATTTCTAACAACACAATGCGTAAGGGCAAAACGTTGTGGACTGAAAATGCCGTTGGCGATAAAATTGAGGTGCATACTTCCGATTCCGAGCGTGACGAAGCTCAATTTATTGCAAAAACTATACTTGACGGTGTTGCAGACGGCAGAAAATTCTCTGATTTTGCAATTCTTTACAGAATGAATGCACAGTCAAACTCAATTGAGCAGGCTTTGTCAAGAAGCGGTATTCCGCACCGTGTAATCGGCGGCAGACGATTCTATGACAGAGAAGAAATCAGAGATATGGTTGCATATCTTCAGGTTATTAATAATCCGCACGACGATGTCAGACTGGGCAGAATTATTAATGTGCCAAAGCGTGGTATTGGCGCAACTACACTTGAAAAAGCCTCTGAAATTGCCGCAGGACTCGGCGAAAGCATATATTCCGTAATTAAAGATGCAGATGTATATCCACAGCTTTCAAGAGCCGCAACAAAGTTAAAGAGTTTTGTTGCGCTGATTGACGGTCTTATGGAGGCTGAACAAAGCGGAGATTATTCTCTTGCGGAATTATACAATCTCATTCTCGAACATACAGATTACGAAAAATATTTAAAAACAGAGAAAGACAACCCCGATGTAAGAATTGAGAACATCGAAGAGCTTTCTTCAAATATTATCAAATTTGAAGAGGATTATGCAGAAGAAGCGTCACTTTCAAACTTCCTTGAGGAAATTTCATTGCAGACAGATATTGATAACTATGATGCAGAAGCGGATTCATCGGTAATGATGACATTGCACAGCGCAAAAGGACTTGAATTTCCCGTAGTTTTCATTGCAGGTCTTGAAGAAGGTGTGTTCCCGTCAATTGCCACAATGATGAATCCCGATGAACTTAACGAGGAACGCAGACTTGCTTATGTAGGTATTACAAGAGCAAAAGAAAAGCTCTACATTACCAAGGCAAAGTCAAGAATGTTGATGGGTCATACAAGCTATAACAAAGTATCACGCTTTGTAAATGAAATCCCGCCCGAATTACTTAATTATACAGGCGAGAAAAAGACTTTTGCGTCAACAAACGGTTTTTCCGCATCCTCAAGTCATATCAGTATCGGTGCCGGTTCAAAATTCACACCTAACAAAAGTTTTAATACATTTACTAAACCTGCCGTTAAATCGGGTACTGTTTACAAAAAAGGAGATTGCGTATTCCATAAGGTATTTGGCAAAGGTATGATTATGAAAACCGAAAAAATGGGCAACGACACAATGCTTGAAGTTGCTTTTGATAAGGCAGGCACAAAAACTCTTATGGCTAATTTCAGTAAAATGGAAAAAATCTGATGAGGTGATTTTTTGAAGGCTTTAGCAAAATCATTAATGTGCGTAGCTATGGCGGCGTGTTCCGCAGTTGCATTTACAGGCTGTGACAATGATTCGGAATCTTCGGCTACAACAGCACCGCAGATTACAAATTCTACAGGTGCATCGACGCAGGGACTTACCGCTGCGCCTGCAACTGCTGATGAAGTACCTACTAATCCTGCATATAATTTTACAAAATTAAAACAGGATACCGACAGCATAACAGCTAAGTTCGATAATACACTTGTTGCAAGTAAATTCAGAGGAACTGTATATTATAAACTCGGAAATGATTTTGAATATATAGGCAATAACGGCTATGCCGACAAGGGTTCGCATACATATAATTCACTCAATACAAATTACTACATAGGTTCGCTTACAAAGCAGTTTACCGCTGTGGCTGTTATGATTTTACAGGAGCAGGATAAGCTGAGCACAGATGATACGCTTGACAAGTATTATCCAGATTATAAGTACGGTCCAGATATAACTATCCGTAATTTGCTTACAATGACAACAGGCTTGCCGGATTATCTCGGCAAATCTGACGAAAGCGTGCGTGCAAATGCTCCGCAGTACGATATTTCAGAGAATAATTCCGCTAAAGATAATCATTCTGTTATTTTAAAATGGATATTGTCACAAGAAATTGATAATGATGAAGAAAATTACAGGTATTCAAATTCCGATTATTTTATTCTCGGTGACATAATCGAAAAGGTAAGCGGAAAAAGCTATGAGGAATTTTTGAAAGAAAATATTTTTGAGCCGCTCGAAATGACTTCGACAACCTTTGAGAGCACAGACCAACTTGCTACAGGTTATCAGGATATTTTTGACGATGAGTGGAATATTTATCCGGGTGTTGCGTATTCTTCTACGGGTCTTATTTCCAATTTGAGTGATTTGCTTAAATGGACAGACGCTATTACGGGAAGTGAATTGTTGTCTGCAAAATCCAAAGAAGAAATGTTCACTCCTTATAAATCAAGTTTTGCGTGCGGTTTGTATGTTGACGATTGCGGTAATTATTATTGTGACGCAGCATTCTACAGATTTAATGCAAGAATTGTATTTGCGCAGGACCAGAGCAAAGTATTCATCGCTTTTTCAAATTATACGCAGTCAAATCCGAAAGCTGTAAACAAAGAACTTGATGAAATTTTAAAGCCTTATTTAAAATAAATCAACTCAATATTCACAATTAAGTATAACCTTCATAAAATGTATTGTTACAGAGCGTAAGCCTGTTAATACATTTTATGGGGGTTAATTTTTATGCCAGATGTATCATACGGCACAGTACCACGGCAGTCGGGCAACGAACCGCTTACCGAAAACAAATGCACAGACGCTGTCTGCATAAACGCAAGCCGTATTTATGACAGTTGCGGCTCAAAGGATTGCCTTAGCAATCTTGCGGTTTATTTTACACCTTGCAGTCAAACTGTTATCAATAACGCATCATCTGTAAAAATCTGCAAGGCAAGCGTTATAACCGCCGATGTAAGCGTTGAATCAATCGCTTTTCATCGTGGCTGTTATGCGGTTGATGTTACATTCTATTTTGATATTTCTCTTGAGGCATATACCTGCGGTTCAACAATTCCGTCACGGGTAAACGGACTTGCAATTTACGGTAAAAGGTCGGTTCTTTACGGCAGTGAATCAAATTCAAAGAGTTTTTCGAGCGACAGTTGTATAGTTTGCTCTCAACCTGTTACATCATGCGGTTGCACGGAGTTTTTACCAAATGCAACAGTACAAATTTCCGAACCTATGGCTCTTTCGGCACGACTTATAAAAGGCTGTGTTCCGCAGCTTCCTTGTGCTCCTATACCTGAATGTGTAATAACATACTTTGGTGACGATTTTGCTGTGACCGGAGATGCAAGCGTAAGTGCCACTATCGGTATTTTTACAATTACACAGCTTGAGAGAAATGTACAGATTATGATTCCGTCATATGATTTTTGTATTCCTCGCAAGGAATGTAAGCCTGAAAGTGACGACCCGTGCGAAGTATTCAGCAGGGTAGATTTCCCTAACGAATCATTCTTCCCTCCGAATGCAAGACCTGAAGAAAGAGAAAAATGTAATTTTGAGTGTGGCTGTAACGGCTGACAAAGAAAAAGGCAGGCAGTTTTTACTGTCTGTCTTTTAGCTTGTTTCATTAAAGTTAAGGTGAATTATGTTTTGATTTGAAGTTTGTATTAATAATTTTCTAATCTGAAAATCGACCTAAAGAATCATAACGAAAATTTTTGTTTGAAAAGTATTTCGATTAAATCCGCTGTTTTTTCATAACCGAAGTCATTTGATTTTATAGTCAGATTGTAATTTTTTGCACAAATTATGTCATATCTATCTACAATACAGAAAAAATTAGTGTTAAAATTTATTCATTTTATTGACAAAGCATTTTTGCAGTGATAACATAGAAATATAAATATATTAGTTAGGGGTTATAAAATGAAAAAATTTAAAAAAGCTATTACAGCTATAATTGTTACCGCAATGCTTGCTTCCGCATTTTCTGCAATACCTTTCACTGCAAACGCAGTCGAAGTAAATGTACCAAAGGTTTCGCAGAGCAGAGATGCTGTGCATTCTGTTGTAACAAGCGGCGACTACCGCTATGAGAACATTGATGGCAAGTCAATTATTTTTTGGGAATACCTTGGCAGTGATACCGATGTAGTTATTCCGGAACAGATTGACGGCAAAACCGTAACTATGCTTGCTCGTGGTGCGTTTTATAATAAAACAAATTTGAAAAGCATCACTCTTCCCAAAACTCTTACATACATTAAGGGTTGTGCTTTTTGGGGTTGCACAAGCCTTGAAAGCGTAGTAATTCCGGACGGTGTTTCAACTATTGAAGAGTATGCCTTTACAGAGTGCTACAATCTTAAAAGCGTAACTATTCCTAAGAGCGTAACCTCAATTGGCGATAGATTATTCTTCCTCCTTAACTCAGATATTACAATTTATGGCTACGAAGGTTCGTATGCACAGAGTTATGTAAACTCTTACACCGATAGCAACAAGCTGAAATTTGTGGCTATTGATGGCAAAAAAGTGCTCAAGGGCGATGCAAATGGTGACGGGATTGTAAATGTTTCCGATGTTACATCTATGCAGTTACATATTGCGGGTTCTAAAAATGATGACGGTATGCCTATAATAGATGAAAGCGACAAGGCGGTACTTGAGGCACTCGATCTCAACGGTGACGGTCAGCTTACAGTATTAGATGTAACAGAACTTCAGATGTATATTGCAGCTCAAAATTAAATATTCATATACCTTATAAACAAAAGAAGTGCAGCTCGAATGAACTGCACTTTTTGCTTGCTGTAATTTTGCTTTTATTCCGATATGGAATTTTCTATAATTTTCTCCGCACATTTAATTCCGTCGACAGCGGCAGATATAATTCCGCCTGCGTAGCCTGCGCCCTCTCCGCACGGATAAAGTCCTGCTACCGAAATACTTTGTAAATTGTTGTTTCTCATAATTCTGATTGGCGATGAACTGCGGGTTTCAACACCTGTCAGCACAGCGTCACCGTATGAAAAACCGTGTAATTTTTTATCCATTTGCACTATTGCCTGTCGCATTGAGTTTGTTATAAAATCAGGCAGACATTTATTAAGGTCGGTCGGTGTAAAGTCGGGACCTACAGACGGTTTTACATCACCGATTTTTGTACTTGCCTTATTTTCAATAAAGTCGCATACACGCTGAACAGGAGCATTAAAGTTTTCTCCTCCGGCAACAAATGCTTTATGCTCAAGTTCACGCTGAAAATACATTCCTGCAAGCGGATTTTCCGATTGATAGTCGGCAGGTGTAATCCCGACAAGTAAGGCGGCATTTGAATTTTCTTCATTTCTTGCAAATTCACTCATTCCGTTTGTGCAAAGTCGGTTTTCTTCGCTTGAGGCATTTACAACTTTTCCGCCCGGGCACATACAAAATGTATATACGCCTCTGCCGTTTTCAAGGTGAACATTTGTCTTGTAGCTTGCTGCGCCAAGCGCTTTGTTGCCTGCAAATTTTCCGTACTGTGATTTATCAATCATTTCTCTGTGATGCTCAATTCTTGCGCCGACAGAAAATGCTTTTGCCTCAATCGGTATAGCTTTTTCATTTAACATTTCAAAAGTATCTCTGGCGCTGTGTCCGATTGCAAGGATAATTGCATTGGTATCAATGGTTTGTTTAGTTCCGTTATGCTCAATTTCCGCACTTGTAACAGAATTGTCTTTTGCTGAAAATCCGATAAGTTTTGTTTCAAACATAACTTTTCCGCCGAGGCGGATAATTTCATTTCTTATGCTTTTAACTGTCGGTCTTAATTTGTCCGTTCCGATATGCGGTTTTGCATTGTAAAGAATTTCGTCAGGCGCTCCGTGTTTTACAAATTCAATAAGTACCTTGCGCTGACGGGTGTCTTTAGTGCCTGTGGTAAGTTTACCGTCAGAAAAAGCTCCGGCACCGCCTTCGCCGAATTGTACATTGCTTGTTGTGTCAAGAATACCGTTTTTCCAAAAGTTATGTACATCTTCCGTTCGGGTATCTACATCTCTGCCACGCTCTATTAAAATCGGATTTGCACCGCTCTGTGCAAGTATAAGTGCGGCAAATAATCCTGCAGGGCCTGCTCCGACTACCACAGGGCTGACCGTACCTCTGAATTTTTCAACATTATATTCATATTTTTCTGCGATTTCGGCATTTTTAAATTTTTTGCATATCTTTTCTTCGTTTACAAAAAGTTCTGCGTCAACGGTTGCAAGAAAAAATATATTATCCTTTTTTCTTGCGTCAATCGAGCGTCTGAAAATCGTACAGCTTTTAAAAAACTTTTTATCTACATTAATAAGTTTTGCCGCTTTATTTAAGACGGTTTCGCTTGTGTAGTCAAGAGGTAAATGTATATTGCTTATTCTTATCATAGGTTTTCTCCTGTTATAATACCGCTTGCAAAAGCAAAATGCAGGTTAAATCCGCCGCAATCTCCGCAAACATCGAGTGCTTCGCCGCAGATGTATAGATTTTTTACAACTTTACTTTCAAATGTATAGCCGTTTACTTCGTTTCCGTTTACGCCGCCGAGCATTACCTGCGCTTTTGAAAAATCTTTGCATTGTTTACATTCAAATTTCCAATTTTGAATTAAATTTGCAAGTGATTTTAGTTCTTTGTCGCTTAACTTTTTACAGCTTTCTGTCAATGCTTTGTTTGTAATGCTTTTAATAAGTGCTGTTCCTATTTTTTTATGAAAAAGACCCGTGAAAAATTCTTCGAGCGGTTCATTTGCAAACAGCTTTTTTCTGTCATAAAGTAAATTTAATAATTCTATATACGAATAATCTTTTGTAAGATTTACGGAAATAATCGGATTTTTGGTTTTGGGTAAAAGAGTTGTGAGATTGAACACACAAATTCCCGAAAGTGCATTATCCGTAAACTGCACTTCGCCGACCTCTGATTTTAAGGCTTTGCTGCCGTCAAAAAGCGTGACCTCTGCTTTTGCTCGTATTCCTTTAAGGTTTTTTATGTAACAGCTATTAACCTGAATGGGGCAGAGGGCAGGAGAAATGGGTGTGATTTTATGACCGAGATTTTTAATTACATCAAGTCCGAGCCCTGTACCGCCTGCTGTAGGAAAGGCCTTTCCGCCGCATGACATAACTACTTTTTTGGCGGTGTATTCTCCGTTCGAGGTTTTGATATTGAAAAATTCGCCTTTTTTACGGATAAGTTCAACTTTGCAGTCGCATATGATTTCGATTTTCAGCCTTTTAATTTCCATAAGCAAAACATCAAGCACGGCACTTGCTTGTCTTGAATGAGGATAAACAAGTCCGTTTGTTTCTGTGTCGCATACAAGACCTAAGGTTGAAAAGAAATTTATAAGTTTTTCTGCGGAAAATCTGTTTAAGATTTTAGAAACATCAAAACTGCCGTGATAAAATTCTTTACTGACATTGGTATTTGTCAGATTACAGCGGCCGTTGCCTGTAACAAGAATTTTTTTGCCTGCTTTGCTTTGAGCCTCAAGAATTGCTATTTTTAAATCTCTGTTATTTCGTTTTGCCGATATAGCCGCCGCAAGTCCCGCAGCACCCGCACCGACCGTTATTATATCATAATTTGTATTTTTCAAAGTTATCATCCTAAAAAACAGGGCAGCCAAAGCTGCCCGTCGGTTATTATTTTGGAGCAAAAATTGCGCTTAATCCGCCGAATAAGCCCATACTTGCAAGTCCCATAATTATACCTGCAAGAATTACACCGAGCATTACTGCAATTACGCTTGACTTAAAGTCCATATCGAGCATACTTGCGGCAAGTGTACCTGTCCAGGCGCCTGTACCGGGAAGAGGAATACCTACGAATAAAAGTAAAGCGAAGAACAAACCTCTGCCGGCCTTTGCCTGCAATTTTTTACCGCCCTTTTCGCCTTTTTCAAGGCAGAATTTAAAGAATTTTCCTATAAATTTTTTGTCGCTGCCCCATACAAGAATTTTTCTTGCAAAGAAATATATAAAAGGTACGGGCAACATATTACCTAAGATAGCGAGGACATACACCCAGAATAAATCAAGCTGCATTCCTACACCGAACGGAACGGCACCTCTCAGCTCAATAAGAGGAACCATAGCAATCAAAAATACCAAGATATAGTTTAACAAAACAATACTCCTTTCAAAATAAAAGTACAAAAATAGTATAACAGATACCGATATATATTGCAATTTATTTTTTGTCTAAAAAACTACAGCTTTTACGCAAAATTTTAACATACATTTAAAATATAACCATTCCTTTATTTGTCGATTGACATATTATGCAGATTTGTGTAAAATAATACAAGGTGACTAAAAATGGCTACATACAGTTGCGGCAAAAAAGCCAAAGCGATTTTAATTATAATAACGATAGCCCTTGTGGCATTTGCATTTATTCATTCTTCGATGCCTGCTGATATATCATCGGAAGAAAGCGGAAATGTACTTGAATTTTTGCAGAAAATTTTAGACTTTTTAGGTTTTACTCCCGAACTTACTGACCATATAGTAAGAAAAACTGCGCATTTCAGCGAATACACCGCAATAGGCGCAATGCTTATGTCATGCGCATTTGCATTTGATAAACTAAAACCATACAAATACTATATTAATGTAATGTTTTGCGGACTTGCGACTGCGGTCTGTGACGAAACCATACAACTTAATGTAGAGGGCAGAGCGGGAATGATTACAGATGTACTGCTCGACTTTTCGGGTGTGATTTTCGGCACATTAATAATGCTTTTTATTTTTTTGATATACAAAAAGCGTTTTATCGCTAAAAGTGAAAATAAATGAATATTTAAGATTAGGAAAGGAAACAGAAACGAATGGAAAATGTAAAAGAAAACAAAATGGGCATTATGCCCATGACAAAACTGATACTTACTATGTCGTTGCCTGCAATTTTTTCAATGACAATTATGGCAATGTATAATGTAGTTGACAGTATTTTTATCGGACAGTACAGTCAGGAAGGACTTAATGCCACTTCACTTGCTTATCCGTTGCAGATGCTTTTGATTGCTGTAGCGGTCGGTACGGGCGTCGGTATTAACTCGCTTGTTTCAAGACGATTTGGCGAAAAGAATTTTAAAGAGGCAAACGAGGTTGCAACCCACGGTCTGCTGTTAAGTTTTTTCAGCTACGCAATATTTCTTGTCCTCGGTATTGTGATTTCAAGACCTTTTATGATGCTTTATACAACCAACGAAAATATCATAGAATACGGTACACAGTACCTTACAGTGGTTCTCTGCTTTTCGCTCTTTACGATTATAGAAGTTACAATCGAAAAAACTTTGCAGGCTACGGGCAATATGATTTTTCCAATGTTGTTTCAGCTCACGGGAGCGGTAATTAATATTATTTTTGACCCGCTCTTGATTTTCGGTATAGGTCCGTTCCCAGAACTCGGTGTTACAGGAGCAGCTGTTGCAACGGTATTCGGTCAGTTTTGCAGTATGATTTTTGCACTTCTGATAATTTTCTTGAAATCTCATTTAATTAAAATTACATTCAGAAAATTTAAATTCAGTATGAAGACTGTAAAAAATATATATGCCGTTGGTTTCCCGTCTATTATTATGCAGTCGATAGGTTCGATTATGATTGTCGGACTTAACGGTATTCTTGCCGCTTCCGAGGCTTCGGTAACGGTTCTCGGTGTTTATTATAAATTGCAGAGCTTTGTATTTATGCCTTGCTTTGGACTTAACCAGGGCGTTATGCCGATTATCGGTTACAACTACGGCGCAAGAAACCGCAAGCGTGTATATTCCGCACTCAAGCGTGGTATTATAATTGGCGTAATTATTATGACTTTAGGCACATTGGCAATGTGGATAATCCCGGAACAGCTTATTTCAATGTTCGGCGGCACAGAGGAACTTATGAAGATCGGCGTGCCTGCGTTCCGAATTATAAGTCTTTGCTTTATTCCTGCCGCAGCGGGTATTATCTTTACCACCTTGTTCCAGGCAGTCGGCAAGGGAATCAGAAGTCTTATTATGTCTTTTGCCCGTCAGCTTGTGCTTATTTTACCGATTGCGTTTATTTTCTCAAGAATTTGGGGAATCGGAGCAGTTTGGTACGCATTCCCGATTGCCGAGATTTTCTCGCTTACTATTGCAATTTGTTTCTTTATAAATCTTGTTAAAGGCGATTTTAAAAAGTTAGGTTAATTTTGTCCACCTCAGTGCATATATTGCATTGAGGTGGTTGTTTTGACAGAAGAAAATTTCACAAATGAAATTACATACGATGACGGTTGGCAGAGTGCCTCTTGCCCCGAATATTCAACTCCTGCGCATACGGAAACGGAAGAGGAAAGCCCTCAAAATACAGAATTACCGCCGCAAAAGCGTAAAAAATCTCACAATACGCAAGTCCTTGTTACGATGCAGCTTATAATATGTTTATTGCTTGCTTTGGCTGCGTTTGTTATAAAAACTGTCGGCGGCGATTTTTACACTGCTGCCCGTCAATGGTATTACGGCGAACTTAACAAATCAATTATAGCCGAAAATACTCCCGACGATTACAATTTATCCGAAATTTTCGGTACAGCGACAGACGATGAAGTTTGAACTGTTCAATATTAAATTCAGTGTTTCATACACATTGCTCTGCCTGATTGCCGTTTGTATTATACTTGATATATTCGGCGGATTTGTAATGTGCAGTTTTGCGGTGGTCATTCACGAATCGGGGCATCTTTTAATGATGCTGATTTTCGGCAGCAAACCGAAGAAAATAAGCATTTCTTTGTTTGAAATTGCAATAAATGACGAAAGCCGACAACAAAGAGGTGATTTACAGAATTTTCTTATAGCTTTTTTCGGGCCGTTTGCTAATTTTATTTGTTTTATTATTATTTTTCTGATATACTTATGTAGTGGAACAGATTTATTAAAATTTGCTTATGTAAATCTGTCGCTCTGTCTTTTAAATTTACTGCCTGTAATGTCGTTTGACGGCGGGCAGCTATTGTATATTTTGCTTAGCCGCAGATTTACGGGTCATACAGCGGAAAAGACAGTAAATATCATAACTTTCATCGCATTATTTCCAATAGCGGTGCTGGGATTTATAATACTTTTTAATTCGGATTATAATTTTTCGCTGTTGTTTGTATGCGGTTATATTATACTTTCATTAATTTTTAAAAACAACAGGTATTTCTGACGGAGGTAATACAATGGTCAGCAAGGAAGTAGAAAAACTGTTGCTAAAGGTTCAAAAGCCGGGCAGATATGTTGGCGGAGAGCTTAACGCAGTTGTAAAAAATAAAAAAGATGTTGATGTGAGGTTTGCTTTCTGCTTTCCTGATACCTACGAAGTGGGAATGTCGCATCTCGGAATGAAAATTCTATACAGTTTGTTTAATTCAATTCCGCATATATGGTGTGAAAGAGTTTTTGCGCCGTGGATTGATATGGAAGAAGAAATGATTAAAAATAATATTCCGCTTTATGCACTTGAGAGCGGCGACCCTGTATCGGATTTTGATTTTATCGGTTTTACATTGCAGTATGAGCTTAGTTTTACAAATGTGCTCAATATGCTTAAGCTTTCTGGTGTGCCTATTAAATCCTGTGAGCGTACAGGTTTAAAGCAGATTGTTGTGGCAGGCGGCCCTTGCACCTGCAACCCCGAGCCGATTGCGGATTTTATCGACCTTTTCTTCATAGGTGAGGGCGAAGAGGTTGACCTTGAGGTTATGGAGCTTTACAGAAAGTGCAGAGCAGAGGGTAAGTCAAGAGAGCAGTTTCTCATTGAATGTGCACAGATAGAGGGCGTGTATGTGCCGTCGCTTTATGATGTTGAGTACAACGAGGACGGCACAATTAAACGGTATATTCCTAAACATAACGCTCCGTCTGTTGTTCACAAGCGCCTTATGAAGAAAATGGACGAAAGCTATTATCCCGATAATTTCGTAGTTCCGCTTGTGGAAATTGTGCATGACAGAGCGGTGCAGGAGATTTTCCGTGGCTGTATTCGTGGCTGTCGTTTTTGTCAGGCAGGATTTATTTATCGCCCCGTAAGAGAAAAATCTCCCGAAGTTATCAATAAGCAGTGCAGAGCATTGTGTGAGAATACGGGTTATGACGAAGTGTCGCTTTCTTCGCTGAGTTCAAGCGACTACACACAGATTGTGCCGTTGCTTACAAAACTCAATGAGTGGAGTAAGGACGAAAAAGTCAGTATTTCTCTGCCGTCATTGCGAGTTGACGGTTTTACCGACGATATTATGAATAAAATCAAAACAGTGCGTAAAAGCGGACTTACATTTGCGCCCGAGGCGGGAAGTCAGCGTATGCGTGATGTTATCAATAAAAATGTTCAGCATGATGAGCTTATGCAGACCTGCGCAACAGCTTTTGCAGGCGGTTGGACTACTGTAAAACTGTACTTTATGATCGGTTTGCCTACAGAAACAATGGACGATGTAAAGGCAATTGCCGACCTCGGACAGGCTGTAGTCGATACTTATTATAATTGCCCGAATAAGCCAAAGGGAAAGGGTGTAAGAGTAACAGTTTCTGCGTCATCATTTGTGCCAAAACCGTTTACGCCGTTCCAGTGGCACGGACAGGACACAATCCCTACTTTGCACGCTAAACAACAGCATATCAAAGAAAGCATTACAACCCGCAAGATTCAGTTTAATTACCACGATGCCGACACAAGTTACCTTGAAGCGGTATTTGCCCGTGGTGACAGAAAGCTGTGTAAAGCAATGGAAATTGCCTGCGAAAAAGGTTTTCATTTTGACGGTTGGGGCGACTGCTTTGATTTGCAGAAATGGCTTGATATTTTTGAAGAGTGCGGCATTGACCCGACATTCTACGCAAACCGTCAGCGTTCGTTTGACGAGGTATTTCCGTGGGATCACCTTGACTACGGCGTAACTAAGGATTATCTTATTAAAGAATGTAAAAAAGCATATGAAAATACAACAACACCGCATTGCCGTTTGAAGTGCAACAACTGCGGTGCGGCAAAATACGGGGAGGGTGTGTGCTTTGAAAAACGCAAGAGTTTGGTTTAAGAAAGATAACGAGTGCCGTTATATATCGCACCTCGACCTTAACCGTTGTATGTTAAGAGCATTGCACAAGAGCAAAGCTCCGATATGGCATACCGAGGGATTTAATCCGCACCCGTTCGCAACTTTTCCTCTGCCGCTTTCACTCGGATTCAGAGGAATTAACGAGTGTATGGATATAAAATTGATTGAAGATATTTCCGATGAAGAATTAATCAACAATCTTAATGCCTGCCTGCCGCAGGGCATAAGAGTTTTTGCGGTTACAGAGCCGATTATGAAAGCCGGAAAAATTGCGTATGCAAGGTTTAATATGAAAATCAGCAGTGATAATCTTAACTCTGATAAAGTATATACCGCACTGAAAGAACTTTTGGAAAGCGAAGAAATTATGCTTGAAAAGAAGTCAAAGTCGGGTTACAAGACTGTTGATTTAAAGAAAAGCATTAAAAATTATTCTTTATCGGAAAAATGTGATTTTGCCGAGCTTGAAATTGTACTTTCCGCAGGCAGTACCGACAACGCAAATCCGAACCTTATTATCAAGGCTTTGGAAAATGCTGCGGGTGAAGAATTTTACGCCGATATTACGAGAGAGGATTTATATAATTCTGATATGGAATTATTTAGATAAACTATGTTTACATTTACAATTCGCAATGCAAGTTCATACCAAGCAATTTTTTAACGGCGGCATTGACAAAGAATTTGAAAAACTTGAAGACGAAATTTCAGCAAAATTTCTTGAGTATATCAAGCTGTATTCTAAGCTGTAATTAAGATTTTTAAAAAATCACACAAAGTTTCACATCTTTTTGTACTTCTATTCATATAATCGTCACAAAAGCAGGTTATTATATAAGCACAATAAAGTTAACAAGAAGTTTTCATAGATTTTCCTCTTCTAAATTTTCTAACCAAAGCAATGACCGACACAGTCGGTCATTTTGCATTTTACCGAAAACGGAGCAGTTATGTATTATTATTCTCTAAACGAATATTTAAAAAACACCTTTGGCGAAAAGGTATATAAAATTTCTCTTGACGGCGGTATGACTTGCCCGAACCGTGACGGCAAAATAGACACACGGGGGTGTATTTTTTGCAGTAGGGGAGGTTCGGGAGAATTTTCCGCCGACAGAAACCACAGCATAACCGAGCAAATTCGGGAGGCTAAAGAGAGAATCGGCAGAAAAACCGATTGTAAAAAATTTATTGCTTACTTTCAGCCGTTTACAAATACATATGCGCCCGTTGAGTACCTTGAAAAAATCTTCACCGAGGCTATCAAACCCGATGAAATTGTCGCTTTGTCGGTCGCTACCCGTCCCGACTGCCTGCCTGACAAAACCGTAAATTTGCTCTCAAGACTTAATAAAATAAAGCCTGTGTGGGTGGAACTCGGCTTGCAGACAGTTCATAAAAGCACGGCAGACTATATTCGCCGTGGATATGACTTAAGCGTGTATGATGATGCGGTTAAGCGACTGCACAAGGAGGGCATAAGCGTAATAACGCACATTATAATCGGTTTACCTAATGAAACGGAAGATATGATAGTGCAGAGTGCTGAATATGCGGGCAAATGTTCCGACGGAATTAAGTTACAGCTTTTGCACATATTAAAGGATACCGACTTATGCGATGAATACGAAAAGGGCAATGTGCCCGTTCTGTCGCTTGAGCGATATGCGGATATACTTGTAAAATGCCTTAGAGTTGTCCCAAAAACCACCGTAATACACAGGCTTACGGGTGACGGAGATAAAAAAATACTTGTAGCCCCCTTGTGGAGCGCAGACAAAAAGCGTGTGCTTAACTATATTAACAAGGTATTAAGGGAAAGCGAATAATAAGTATTATTAATTTTAAAAAAAGTCTTGATTTTCCTTTGCGTATTTGATATAATAGGCATTGTCTTTGGAGAGATGTCCGAGCTGGCCGAAGGAGCATGATTGGAAATCATGTGTACGGTAATCACCGTACCAGGGGTTCGAATCCCCTTCTCTCCGCCATAATTTTAAAAAGTCTTGTCGATTTCGGCAAGGCTTTTTCTTTTGTTATAATGCTTTATTGTGAAAAATATTGCTAAAAAAGTGCGGTTATAATAAATAACTGCAAAGCCAATGCAAATTATGCATATTGACAGCAAAAATTTTTTGTTATAAAAAATTTATAAAATTATAATTCTTTGAAGTAATTTAAAATATTATTATTGCACAATAATTATATATTTGTTTTGTATATAATTAATAAAGAAATGTCAAAATCGACAAAACATCAAAAAAATATTGAAATAAAAACCTAAAAATGTTATAATATAAAAGAATAAAATTATGGGTTAGTATACGGTCTGACTGCCGAATACAGCAAATTCACCGAAGGTCAGTCGGTAAAAGCGGTCGCCGTCATAGCCAAACTTCCCTCTCGGACGGTACAGACTTATTCGGCTCATATGTTTCAATTTTTTTAATGGAGGTAATAAAAATGAAAACGAATTTCAAGCGTATTGGCAAACAGTCGATTTCTATTGTGCTTGCTGTTATGATGATGCTTTCGACTATGCTTGTCGGTATGGTTACTTCGAATGCGGCTGACACTTTTACTAAGGGTTCAACATTGTATTTTGATACTAAAGCAATAAATCAAGGCAATGAGCGATGGGCTGCATATTTCTTTAATAGTGATACTGACAATGCTTGGGTAGATTGTACTGCTGTTCCCGATGATAATAAAATTTATAGCGTTACAGTCCCGGGGAGTTATGCCAATGTAATTTTTTGCCGTATGGACAAAGCTCAAACTGAAAACGGCTGGGGCGATATGTTATGGAATCAATCTAATGATTTAAAAGCATCTGAAGCTACCGGTAACGAATATGTATCCACAGGATGGGTTTCTGGATCTAATAAATTTACTGGTGAATGGAAAACATACGCAGATCCTAATACCACTCATAAAGTAACTGCAAACTTCAGCAATGCAACTGTAAAACTTGGTGATAAGACTCTTACCAGTGGCACTGCTGTAACTGTTGATAATGATAAATCTTATACACTTACAGTTGAACCTAACAGTGGCTATTCACTTTCAAAAGTAATGCAGGGTAGTACTGATCTTGGTACAAGCGGTGCTTATACTTTAGCTGCCGGTACTGATGATGTTACCATTGATATTACTACTGATAATACTACTGAAAACGATTATGAATTCTATGTAACAGGTTACATGAATGGTAATGATTTAACTACAAGTAATAACTATAAATTTACCAAAGAATCTAATGGCATTTATACATGTATGATGACACCTACAGATCATTTATATGTTACCATTACTGATAAAAATACAGGTAAAGTATATTGGTCTGCATCTTATGAAGAACTTAGTGAAAATACCTATTCTACTGAAACTATTGTAACAAGCGGTGGTGATAAGTGGGGTATTCTTGGTCAGGCAAATAACGAAATTAAAATTACATTTGACATTACTGCCGGAATAAGTAACGGTAAAATTAAGTGGGAATATGCTGTTGCCGATCCTGTATCTGTTGAATTAAATGCAGACCTTGTAGATGGCAGTGCAGCTTACATTTCTTCATACACAGATAACGACACAGGCAATATTGTAACAAATACTGACGAAACTGTTCAGTCTGTAAATGCAAAACCCGGCACTTCTGTAACATTCAAAGCTAAGTCAGTTGACGGTTACTTCCCTAAGTGGAAGTTTGAAGGTAAGTTTGCTACTGGTGATACTTATACTCTTGATGCTTCTTCTGTAACCGGCACAACAGTAACTGTTTATCTTACATATGAAAAGATTGAAAACCATAACATTATTGTCGCAAGCAATAAGGGTGGTAATGTAAGTTATACTTACAACGGTACAGCAGGCACAGTTGCCGAAGGCACAACTTCTTCTGCTATTTCTGTTGCGTCTAACTCAACTATCACACTTAAAGCTAATGCAGTCAAAGACTATGTATTCAGCGGTTGGGAATTTGACAATGAAAGCAATGTAGTATTTGCAACTGGTCAGGACTCTTTGTCAACTTCAATTACAATTAATGTCGTTGGCGATGTAAAGGTAACTGCAACTTTTGAAGAGCACTCGGGCACTCTTTCAGAATGGAAGTTTATGTTATCAGATTCTGATCAGGCACTTTCTGAGGATAGCGCTGGTAAATATAAAACAAACTATCCAGTATATGAGAACAATGGTATATATTCTGTAACATTCCCTGTTTCTGCAATTTCATCAAATAATACTCAGTTTTTATCCTTCTCAACAGACGGTAAAAATTCTGGTTTAGTTCCTAACAACAGCACCTTTACGGTGAAAGTTGATGATCACTTTAAGAATTATGTAAAACAAGCTCAAAATAAAGAATGGGGCGGAAAACATTTCCCACTGGTTCAGTTCCAAAATACTGACGATATTACTAATATCGAGGTAACTTACAATTCTAAAACACAGACATATATCATCAATGGTACATATTTTGTAGCTCCGGCTAATTCTCATAAGGTTTACGCTACAATGGGTAGCCAAGTTGGTCATAAATTTGGTACAACAACTATTTCCTTGTTGAGTGGTGACAAACCTCTCAAAACAAGTGTTAAGGATTTCTATAATCTTTATGTTGTTAATGATAAAGAGCAGATTACTGTATCATGTACTGTAAACAAAGAAGAGGCAGAGCTTGGCTATTATGTATATGCTTTTGTTGTAAACGGCGAAAAGGTAGATGTAGTAGATAACGGCAATAATGTTTATCAGACTGCTTCACCTATTACTGTAACAAAGGATCTTGAAATCACTCCAATTTACTATAATAAAATAATTGAGGCAGACGGTAACTATATTACTATCTACACCAATGCTCCAGAGTCACTCCAGACACCTTGGGGAAATTCAATTTCAATTTATTCTTGGTATAATGATACAGACATTAATATGGACGGTGCTTATCCCGGTCAGCTTATGATGCGTGACTCTCAGGGCAGATTTGCCGCTAAGGTTTCTAAGTATGCTTATACTAATGTTAACGGTAAATTTACTTGTGATAAAAGTCACCGGGTATTAGGTATTACTAATAACAACTACTATGAGAATGAAGATGTTCATAAGCTCTTCTTAGAGGAAGGTCAGTTACATAATAACCAGACATACGATTATGATGACTTTGAAAAGCTCACTGGTATGGGATACGATACCGTTGAGTTTGACGTAAAGTATTACGCTGATAAAACCAAGTCAAACCAGGAGTTACTTGTTAATAATGCTACAGATAACAAATCTATGGCAGGTACTACAATTATTGATAAAACTGCTACAGATTATGAAGATCTTACCAACATTGATGGTAAGCTTGTAAGTATTCTTGGTTATACAAATGAAACTGCTAAGAATAATAATAATACCGGCCTTAATACTGCTGAACCACTCCAGATTATTTCTGTTGGTAACCAGAGTATGCAAATAGGTACAATTAATAACAAATGGTCAACTATTTGGTATGTTTATGATTCAAAAGATAAGTATGTAACTCAGGGTATGCCATCTGACTTTATTCCAAGAGGTTCTGTTGACGAACACGGCAACTTTACTGAGGCAGCTCCTTCTGAGCAGACAGAAGCATATCAAGCTATTGTAAAAGCCGGTTTAAAGTATAACAGTGCTAAAATTTCTTATGAAAACAGAATGGGTGCTTCAACATCTGTTGAACCTAAAAACACAGGTGTTCGTATTGACGGTCGTTGGTACTATGCTCGTTCTACCGATCAGGTGGATGCAAATGTTGGTATCATTTACAGAAATTCTGAAAGTGATGATTGGACAGTTGATAAGGCTTCTGATGATTCTGAAATTACCGGTAAGGTAACAGGCGGCTCAGCTTCCTTTGACTATACGGATAGCGTTGGTTCTTCTCACACTAACTTAGCTTCTGCTTCTGTAGAAAGAAATACAGTTATTACAATTAACGCAACTAACGGTACTCAGTATAAGTTTATAGGTTGGGCTACCCCAATATATGATGAAGCCGGTAAAGTTACAGGTTACACACCTCTTAACCTTACAGACCTTAACGCAACATATACTGTAAGTACAAATACAGAGCTTTATGCAATGTATGAGCCATACGCTACAGGTTCTGTAACAATCACTCATTCAAAATATACAGGTCCTGATTCACATAACGGTCTTGGTATTTTCTCTGTAACAGCTAAAGTGTTTGACGCTAACGGCAATCCTGTTGCTTCTCAGGCTGTTGCCACACAGAGTGATGCCGGTTCAGTAACACTTGAAAATATTGTAAACAAAAATGATGATTCTTATATTGAGGTAACACTCTATACTCAGTCATATGCTAAGTCACACTTCCTTAACTTCTACTATCCGGAGGTTGCAAGCGGTGTTTCTACATTGAAGAAAGAGGATAAAGGTAAATTTTACGATAAGGAATGTCCTGCTGCTGATCCTGCAACTATAACTTATACGGTTAAGGTTTCAGACCTCTTTGTTAATGACAAGCAGACTGTAATGGCTCTTAACTACTATTCAGATCTTAAGTTGCCTGAGGTTGAGTCAAATATTACATTTAACTACAACCCTTACAACACAGCTCCAAATCCAGATCCTGTTGCCGGTAAGGGTACCGGTAAAACAACATTTACTCTTACTATTACGGATAGCAACAATAAGGTAGTTTATACATCTAAGTCTGATATTAGTAGTTTGACATTAAAGGGCAATGCAGAACTTAAAGAAATCCTTGCAAACTTAACTAATGGAAGTGATTATACAATCACTATCACTATGAATCCTGTTGCTGATTCACATTGCAATGTAGGTGAAACATACCGCCAGACAAATAATGCCGGTACTTACACATATACAAAAGCAACTAATGATACAGTATGGGAATATAATCAGGAATATAAATCATATTCTGCAAAGCTTTCCGAATTGTTTGATACTACTAGTCAGAAGTTCAAAACTAATACAATAAATCTTTACACTGACTTTACAGCTGATGTATTTAACTACAATGTAACATTTAAGTATCTTGGCTACGAGAGCAGAGAGTATTACAATAATAACGGTTACTCACAGTCACAGATTCCTGCTGAAAAAATCAATGAAAATTGGTGGAGAACTTACACAGTAAGCGGTACATTCTACGGTACAGATATTGACAAGTACTTTGATTATGTAGAGGGTCAGTATAAATTCAAGGAGTCATTCCTCTTAAAGGTTGCACCATACGAAGACAACTTTGTACAGTCTATCACATGGGATCTTAGCAATGTTGATTATTCTACAACCAACGCTATGCTCTCAGTAACAGCTACTGTTCCTGCTAAGTATGACAACGGTTTTGTAACTGTTACAGCCGACTTAGGCGATGATAAGCCAAAGCAGACATATTCAGTAAACTATGCTTCACTCGTTACACCTAAGAATCTTGTAGGCCCAACAACTCAGAGTTCTAATGATGAGGATTACCTCTTTGTTGCTCCTGAAACAAATGCTAATGGTGAAAAGTTCAGTTACTGGACAATCCAGACTGATGACAGCAACGGCATTGAAGTAGCTAAGTGTTATACAAGAGAGTTTAACTTCCTTGCTTATGACAATTATCTCATTACTGCTTGCTACGGTAAGAATGATGTAGATGCTTCTAAGTTAAGCGTATCTGCTACAATGCAGTTCCTTGAGTATTCAAGAAACCAGTATGATTCAGGCAGAGATAAGGTATATGCTGACTTTGCAGTTTCTTATAATTACAACGGCAAAAAGCTTTGTGCTGACATTAATAATGATGTAGTTTGCGGTGTAGTATTTGTTGTAAACAGCAAACACAGTTCAGCTGCTGACGCTACTGATAAGTTCACAGTAGATGAGTCTGATTTACTTGCAAAAGTTAAGGCTCTTAACAGCGGCAACTCATCAGATAAGACAATGGGTGACGCTAAGGTTTACAACTACAAGCTTAACAAGAAAAATCTTGATAACAAGAACAGACTTGAATATAGCTGGAATGTAAACAACACTGAAAACAACCAGAATCTCACAATACTTGCTTACTCATACATTTACAATGCTACTACTGATGAATATAGCGTTTCTGCTCCTCAGGAATTCAAATTCTTCAATGTTGGCAATAAGACATATGAAGGTTAAGCAATAGAAAAGGAGGCAATTATGAAAAAATCTTATATTTCCCCTGAAATTGAGATTCAAAAATTCTCTTTTGAGGATATTCTTGCTGGTGGCGGAACCGATGACCCTGGTTTAAAATATAGCAATCCTGAGAATCCAGGTTACGAATCCGGCGGTGAAGAGGGCGACCTCTAATAATAACACATAATTTTGGTAAGGCAGTCTTTTGACTGCCTTACTATAAAAGGTGATTTTTATGATTAAAACCATTGCAAAAAAACTTTCTGTTTTTGTTTTAGCTTTATCATTGCTTTTAATGTCTGCCGTTCAGTTTAGTGCAGACTCATACCTTGTAAGTAAAGACGGTTTTTATTATTTGATTGAAAATTCTGAGGCGGTAATTTACGGATATGATTATAATAATCGTACTACCGATATTGTAGTGCCGAACACAATCAGTGATTACCCTGTAACAAAAATTGCTCCTCGTGCATTTTCAAACAATACTAAGCTTACAAGCATTTCATTTACAGATGCAATGTCATTAAAGAGCATTGGCAAATATGCTTTTTACGCTTGCAGTTCTATTGAGGAAATTATAATTCCCGGTTGGCTAAACAGCATTGGCGAGTTTGCTTTTCAGGATTGTACATCTTTAAAGAATGTTTCTATTTACAGCAATGTGTCAGTAATTCCCGAGCAGGCATTTGGCAACTGCATTTCGCTTGAGAAGATTAATATTCCAAGTACAGTTAAATCAATAGGCAGCTATGCTTTTTATAACTGTTCTGCACTTACCGAGCTTACACTTTCAAAGAACATAGCAGACATTGCAAACGGTGCTTTTTACAACTGTCCTAACCTAACTTTATATGGCTATTACGATACAGTTGCAGAAAGCTATGCCGAGCAGAACAACATTCCTTTTGTTCATCTTGATAAAAAGGTGATTTCGGGTGATGTTAATCTTGACGGCAAGATAGATATTAATGATGTAACACTTCTACAGCGTTACATTGCAGGTGAGTCTGTATTAACGGATGACGCTGTTAAGGTTGCCGACTTTAACAAAGACAGAATTATTGATGTAATTGATGCTACAGCAATTCAGACATTTATCGCTCACGGTCAAAACTAAATTATTAAACTTAAGCACAGGTGGCAACATCTGTGCTTTTTTGTTGCGTATTTTCCTTTTTTGTAATATAATATATTTTGGTGATGTTATGCCGATTTACAAAATTGCTGATATTATAACTGATATAAAACCTAAGTTTCGCTACTTTGAAAGTATCGCAGAAGATTATTTATATACAGGCAACGAACCTGCTCAAATTAAAATTTCGATTCGTGAGGATTATATACGAAAAAGAGCAGAAAAAAATACTCACTTAACACTTGGTAATTTGGAATCAATTTTTCTTGCCGATATTTTCAATAAAAAAATTCTGAAATATAATGCAATATTTCTCCATTCGTCTGCAATACTTTATAAAGGCAAAGCGTATCTATTTTCTGCCGATTCGGGAGTGGGCAAGTCAACGCACACAAAACTGTGGATAAAAAAATTTGGCGCTGAAAATGTACAGATAATCAATGATGATAAACCGATTATCAGATTTATTGACAACGATTGGTATGTGTACGGTTCGCCATTTGACGGCGGAAGTGGGGTAAACACTAATACTCGTGCAAAGCTCGGCGGCATTATTTTTCTTGAAAGGGCAGAGGAGAACAGTATTGAAGTCCTTGACAAAAACAGTATTTTTTCAAGAATATATAAAAATACGATTAAATTTTCTCTTGATGATGAATATGCGGGATATATGTTAAGTACGGCTGATAAGTTGATTAAGGAAAATTATTTCTATTTGCTAAAATGCAATATGAATATTGAATCGGCGGAAATTTGCGAAAAATTTTTAACTGACAGGAGATAGCTATGGAAAAGCTGAAAAAAATACTTGATTCCGAAACCAATAAGTGGATAGTAAAAAAAGCCAGACCACAGGTTTTCGGTATTATAATTATGTCTGTTATTTTCGGCGGAATGGCATATCTCGGTGTTGCGGTCGCTACTTTGTCGAGGGGTATTGTGGATTCGGCGGTTAACTCTGATGTCGGCGGAATTGTGTATTTCGCAATTATACTTATTTCACTTACGATCGCACAGCTTGTCATAAGAATTATAAGTAAGGTGCTGACTTTCAATGTATCGTCAAAACTTGAAATTTCTATAAAACAAGATATTTTCGATAATATTATCAGAAAAAAATATAATGAGATTTCAAGCATACACACCGGCGAACTACTTAACAGAATAACAAGCGATGTGTCGGTTTTAGTCAGTTCGATTATTTCTATAGTGCCGAATATGGTATATTTTACAGTAAAATTGGTTGGTGTTTTTGTTGTACTGTTTGCTATTGATAAAACTTTCAGCCTTGTTTTTGTTTTCGGCGGTGCGCTGATGTTTGTTGTTGTGCTGCTTTTTAAGTCAAAAATGAAAACATTGCATAAGGCGGTACAGGAATCTGACGGTAAGACAAGGTCGTTTTTTCAGGAGATTTTTTCAAGTCTGCTTGTGGTAAAAGTTTTTGGCGCTGAAAATAAGGTGTCTGAAAATGCTATGAATTTGCAACAGAATAATTTTAAAATAAAACGAATAAGAAATTATATCTCTATAGTTGCCACAACCGGATTTTCTTTTATATTTGCCCTCGGATATATGTATGCTTTAATTTGGGGTGCTTTTGCAATCAGCGACCATACCATTACATACGGTGTATTGACTTCTATGCTTGCGCTTGTGTCGCAAATTCAAGGCCCTGTTCGTGGTATCAGCAGTATTTTGCCGTCATATTATTCTGCTCTTGCAAGTGCGGAGCGACTTATGGATATTGAAAATCTCGATAATGAAGATGTGGTAAATAATTCTGCAATCGATACCGAAAAGCTGTATGATAAGACAGAAAAAATAGTTTTTGATAATATTACTTTCAGCTACGGCAGGGAAAATGTGCTTGAAAATACAAGTCTTGTGCTAAAAAAAGGTGATTTTGCATTGCTTGCGGGAATTTCGGGAATAGGCAAAAGTACGCTTACAAAGCTTTTGCTTAATGTAATTTCACCCGATAAAGGTGAGATTTATCTTTCACTTTCAAACGGAGAAAATGTGTTTGTCGATAAAAATATAAGATGTATGTTTTCGTATGTACCGCAAGGTAATTTTCTGCTTTCGGGTACAATCAGAGATAACATTGCATTTGTGTCGAATAATCCCGATGACGAAAGAATTATTGAGTCTGCGAAAATTGCCTGCGCTTATGATTTTATCAGCAGATTGCCAAATCGACTTGATACTGTCGTGGGTGAGAACGGAAAGGGCTTGTCGGAGGGTCAGATACAAAGAATTGCGATTGCGAGAGCGGTTTACTGTAATTCTCCGATTATTATTTTTGATGAGGCAACCTCGGCACTTGACGCCGAAACAGAAGTTCAACTGCTTAAAAATCTTAAAACACTCAAAGATAAAACTTGTATTTTGATTTCTCATAAAATGGCGGCAAAAGAAATTTGCAACAAAGAAATTGTAATTAAGAATAAAAAAATTATTTCTTACGATATTTAGGTGGGTACAAGCAAAATCTCACTCCTGACTGAATACTTATAATTAGGTATAAATCCGATTATAATCATTGTCAGGGGTGATTTTTTGATTGAATTAATTAATTTTCTGGGGCAGTACCTTTGCTTTTTTATTCTTCATATCTGCGGAAACGGTTCTTTTCCAAAACCTCTTTCCGAAAAAGAGGAGCACGAGTATCTTGTGCGGAGTGCAAAAGGGGATATAGAGGCGAGAAATATTCTTGTTGAACATAATTTAAGGCTTGTGGCACACATTATAAAAAAATATTACGGCAATCAGAGTGAACAAGATGATCTTGTGTCAATCGGCACTATCGGACTTATAAAAGCGATAAATACCTATGACATAAGCAAAAAAATTAAGCTTTCAAGTTATGCGTCACGATGTATCGAGAATGAAATATTAATGCATTTCCGTAATGCTAAAAAGACGGCGCAGGATATTTCGCTCAACGAAGCGATTGACAGCGATAAGGACGGAAATCCGCTGACTTTGCTTGATATAATGGCGGTTGATGACAATATACTTGAGCAGATTGATTTTCAACTCAACAGTAAAAAGCTCGGTCAGTTTATTAACGAAGAACTTTCACCAAGGGAAAAAATGATAATTGTTATGCGCTACGGACTTGACGGGAGCGAGCCGCTTACGCAGAAAAAGATTGCACAGAAACTGAATATTTCCCGTTCGTATGTAAGCAGAATTGAAACCAAGGCTTTAAAACTTTTACGAAAACGCTTTGATAACAGTTCAAATTTGTAAATTGTTTTAAAGAAAAAAGGCGGTCGAAAGACCGTCTTTAGTTATGAGCCTATGCTGTTGATGAGGTTTTGCATTTCCTGTTTGGATGAAACATTGTGCGCTTTTTCAAGCACAATTTCCTTTTCGTCTTTTTCCATTTGAGCAAATTTTTGCATTGCACTTTCATTTTTTGCAAGTGCATTTACAAAGCCTAACGGCATATCTTTATACATTTTTCATCACCGATATTATTATTTTCAGTTTTGAAAATAATATTCATTTAGATAAATTATTGTTTATTGAATTGAAAGGAGGTTGTGGGTGAGTGAATAATGACTACTGTAAATGCAGGCACATCAAGTCAATAACTACAGAAGAAGGAGATTTTGGCTACTGGGATGTTTGTTGTCAATGTGGCAAGCGTATTGAAAATGGTTTCCACTACTATAATCATTATGATGGCGAAGATCACGATGATATAGATATTTGGAATGATTGAGTTTACATACCCATAACTTCCGTGGGTGGCGGGAGTTAATATCGGGGAACTTCCGCCCCATAGTCGTTCTCTAAAAATAGCTCAAAGGAGAATTGACTGTGAAACAAGAGTTAATCAAAGATGTTATTCAGGGAATGTTGCCTTACCTGAACAATGCGCAATGCGAAAAGTTACAAGAGGTGTTACAATACACCCTTTCAAGGTATGAGGTAACAGAAAATAAGCAACAAGAGAATAACTCGGAGCAGAACTATGTGGAGCTGTTCCTATCGGCAAAGCGAATTGAGGGCTGCTCCGAGAAATCTCTTAAATACTATAAGGCAACTATCGAAGCTATGCTCTGTGAACTCAAAAAAGATGTCAAACACATAGTTACAGACGACATCAGAGGATACTTGACGGAATATCAGGAAAAGAAGAAATCAAGCAAGGTAACGATAGACAATATCCGCCGTATTCTATCCAGCTTCTTCTCTTGGTTAGAGGACGAGGATTACATACTGAAAAGTCCGGTAAGACGCATACACAGAGTAAAAACCGGCACAAATATCAAGGAGACATACTCCGATGAAGCGTTGGAGCTTATGAGGGATAACTGCGCAGAACTTCGAGACTTGGCAATTATTGATATGCTTGCTTCAACAGGTATGCGTGTTGGCGAAATGGTACTGCTTAATCGAAATGATATTGATTTCAACGAAAGAGAATGTATCGTGTTTGGTAAAGGCAGTAAGGAACGAGTGGTCTATTTTGACGCTCGAACAAAGATACATTTGCAGAACTATTTGGAGAGCAGGACGGACGATAATCCGGCGCTGTTTGTGTCGTTGAAATCACCACACGAAAGGTTGAAAATCGGTGGTGTTGAGGTTCGCCTGAGAGAATTTGGAAAGCAATTAGGTATTAACAAGGTACACCCGCATAAGTTCAGGCGTACCCTTGCAACTATGGCAATAGATAAGGGAATGCCCATTGAGCAGCTTCAACAGCTCTTGGGGCATAGAAAGATAGATACGACCTTGCAGTATGCAATGGTAAAGCAGAGTAATGTTAAGATTGCTCACCGAAAATACATTGGATAGAGAGGAAAACGAATATGGCTGAATGGCAGACAGTTCGACTTGGAGAAATAGTTAAGACTAATCAAAGCACATATTCTCCAAAAGAAAATTGGCAGTTTGTAGATTACTTGGATACCGGAAATATCACAATGAATAAAATTGATGAAATTCAGAATATTAACACGGCTAAAGATAAGCTGCCAAGCAGAGCAAGAAGAAAGGTTAAAACAAATAGCATTATCTACTCGACTGTAAGACCAAACCAATTACACTATGGAATTATCAAGAAACAGCCTGATAACTTCTTAGTATCGACAGGTTTTACAGTAATTGATGTTAATTACGACAAGGCTGTGCCTGATTTCATTTATTATGCTTTGACCAAACAAGAGGTCACAGAACAACTTCAAGCTATTGCTGAACAAAGTGTATCAGCGTATCCTTCTCTAAAACCTTCGGATATAGAAAATTTGGAGCTTATGCTTCCTGATAAAAAAACGCAGGAAAGAATTGTTGCTATACTAAGGTCGATAGACGAAAAAATTAAAGAGAATAATGCGATAAACAATAATTTATCTCAACTTTTGATAAAGAAACAACAAAAAAGGACAGGCACAAAGCCTGTCCTAAAATTTTGATTAATGGCAATGACAATCGTCGCAGTCGCCGATTTCACCTATGATAGGAGTTGGGTCGATACCGTTTCTTTTGTAGTAGTCTGCAAGAGCAGCCTTGATAGCCTGCTCGGCAAGTACAGAACAGTGAACCTTTACAGGCGGAAGTCCGTCAAGAGCCTCCATAACTGCCTTGTTTGTAAGTTTTAAAGCCTCATCAATAGATTTACCCTTGATAAGCTCTGTTGCCATACTGCTTGTAGCAATAGCTGCACCGCAACCAAAAGTTTTGAACTTAACATCTACAATAGTGTTGTCCTTAACTTTGATATACATTTTCATAATGTCGCCACATTTTGAGTTACCAACTTCACCGATGCCGTCGGCATCAGGAATTTCACCAACATTTCTTGGGTTGGCAAAGTGGTCCATTACCTTTTCTGAATAAGCCATAACTAAGCCTCCTGTTTATTTATTAAGGGCTTCTTGAGCCTCTTGCTTTTTAATTTTTTCCCAGAGAGGTGACATATTTCTTAAGTATGTTACAACCTGCGGAATAACCTCGAGCATATAGTCAACATCTTCGTCTGTAAGCTCTGCCGAGAAAGTAAGACGCATACTGCCGTGTGCGATTTCGTGAGGAAGACCGATAGCGAGAAGAACATGGCTTGGATCAAGGCTGCCCGAAGTACAAGCTGAACCCGAAGATGCCGAAATTCCGTTCATATCAAGTCTTAAGAGCAGGCTTTCGCCTTCAATGCCCTCAAAGCACATATTTACATTGCCGGGTAAGCGGTGAACTCTGTCGCCGTTTACTCTTGAACGCTCAATTTTGAGGAGTCCGTCAATAAGTCTGTCACGCAATTTTTCAAGATGCTCTCTTCTTTCGTCCATTGTGTCAACGGCTTCCTGAAGAGCTGCGTCAAGACCTACTACTCCCGCAACATTTTCTGTACCGGCTCTTTTATTTCTTTCCTGAGCACCGCCGTCAATTAAATTCTCTAATCTGATACCTCTTCTTACATAGAGAAGTCCGATGCCCTTAGGTCCGTGTAATTTATGAGCAGTCATTGAAAGCATATCAATATTCTGCTCCTGAACATTTATTTTTAAATAGCCGGCAGCCTGAACTGCGTCGGTATGGAAAATTACTTTGTGCTTTTTGCAAATTGCTCCGATTTCGGTAATTGGCTGGATAGTACCGATTTCATTGTTTGCATACATAATAGATACAATAGCTGTATCTTCTCTGATAGCGTTTTCTACATCTTCGGGGTGAACAATACCGTTTTCGTACACATCAAGGTAAGTTACCTCAAAGCCCTCTTTCTCAAGAGTCTGGCATGTGTGAAGAATAGCGTGATGCTCAAACTTAGAAGTGATAATGTGTTTTTTGCCTTTTGCCTTAAGGGCTCTGCAAACGCCCTTTAATGCCCAGTTGTCAGATTCACTGCCGCCTGAGGTGAAGTATATCTCATTAGCATTAGCAGCACCAAGGTTTTTTGCAATATTTTCTCTTGAGTTTTCAAGAATTTCCTTGGCTTTACCGCCTATTCTGTAAAGGCTTGACGGGTTGCCGTAGTACTCGGTGAGTACAGGCATCATTTTTTCAAGCACTGTAGGCGATATAGCTGTTGTAGCGGAGTTGTCTGCATAAATATATCTCATACTTGATAATCTCCTATCTATATCTATATAAAAATCGGTCAGTCAGGCTTTTGAAAACTTGTGCGCCTCGGCAACCGCCAAACGGTCGCAGCGCTCGTTTTCGGGATGTCCTGCGTGACCTTTTACCCATACAACATCAACATTATGAATGTCACATAAAGACAGCAGCTTGTCCCAAAGCTCGGGATTAAGCGCTTTTTCTTTTTTGTTGCGCATCCAACCGTTTGCTTTCCATTTTTTAGCCCAACCGAGCTTTAATGCGTTGCAAACATATTGAGAATCGCTGTACAGAGTTACATTGCAAGGCTCTTTAAGGAGTGAAAGCGCACCGATTACGGCACTAATTTCCATACGGTTGTTTGTGGTGACGGCTTCTCCTCCCGAGATTTCTTTTTCGTGCTCATTATATCTCAAAATCGCACCCCAGCCACCGGGTCCCGGATTGCCGCTGCAAGCTCCGTCTGTAAAAATTTCAACTTGTTTCATTTGCAATTCTCCTTAGCTGATGTTCAACCTATATTATAATACGCAAAATCACCAAATGCAACCATATTTTATGTTTATTTTTTCAATTTAATTATATTATTTACGGAATTTATTAAATCATAATTCTTAATTTTAAAATCTTCCGTAATTATGATTTTAAAATTCAAATATTGAGCATACTAAAATAGAAATATATGGAATGTTTACTTAAATGTAATATTAAAATTGTCTTTTAATTCTTTAACACGCTTGACATTGCTCTTTGATTTGCGGTACAATAAAGAAGATTACAATTAGGATTTAATCTGTATTAAATACGGATTCAAAATATATTTATACTGTATATAATAATTAATATTTCATTTTGCTGATATGACCGTTTTATATCAGAACTTTGTATTTATTACGAATTTTCAGGCTTTATATTTTGATACATACAAAAGGAATTTATGCCTGTATTGTGTGAAATGTTAATTTTAATAAATTTTAAGAAATATGGAGGTAAATTTGTGAGTACAGAATTTAAGTACGATAATCGAAGAAAAAGCAACAGCTACAATAAGTACTCAAAAGGTAAAAAAAATTACGGAGGGTCTTCTTACAAGCCGTCGCAGGGCAAGGGAGCGTCCGAATCTTTTAAGGGCGGTAATAAAAATTTTAAATATTCAAAGAATTACCGCAAAAAGCCTTATCAAAAACAGTTTAAACCGATTAAAAACAAGCCGTCTGTAAAGATTGCTTTCCTTGGCGGGCTTAACGAAATCGGCAAGAACATTACAATGATTGAGTGCGAGAACGATATAATTCTTGTTGACTGCGGTATGGCTTTCCCTGACGGAGATATGCTCGGTGTTGACCTCGTTATCCCTGATTTTACTTATATCGAACAGAATCAAGACAAAATCAGAGGTATTGTGCTTACTCACGGTCACGAAGACCACATCGGCGGACTTCCGTTCTTACTTGGCAGAGTGAATATTCCGATTTACGGAACTGCGCTTACTCTCGGACTTGTAGGCAACAAACTCAAGGAACACAGCCTTTATAATGAGTCAAGCCTTAACAGAGTTAATGCAGGCGAAACAATTAAACTCGGCTGTATGAGCGTTGAGTTTATCCATGTAAACCACTCAATTCCGGATGCGGTTGCATTTGCTATCCGCACACCCGCAGGCACCATTGTGCATACAGGCGACTTTAAAATTGACTGCACACCTATTACAGGCGATATGATTGATTTGTCGGCTTTTGCCCGTGTAGGCGATGAGGGCGTATTGGCTCTTCTTGCTGAAAGCACAAACGCAGAGCGTCCCGGGTACACACAGACCGAACGCACGGTTTCGGATAGTTTTGACAATCTTTTCAGAAGAGCGGAGCACGACAGAATTATTATTGCTACCTTTGCTTCAAATGTAAACAGAGTACAGCAGATTATTAATTGTGCGGAAAAATACGGAAGAAAAGTAGCTTTTTCGGGCAGAAGTATGGTCAATTATATGGCTGTAGCAAGCGAGCTCGACTATCTTAGCGTGCCTGAAAATATTTTAATTGACCTTGATATGCTTGACAGATACCCGAGAGAGCAAATTGTTCTTGTTACTACAGGCAGTCAAGGCGAACCGATGAGTGCGTTGTCAAGAATGGCATATTCAGACCACCGCAAAGTTATGGTCGGCGAGGGTGACTTTATTATCATTTCTGCCAATCCTATTCCCGGTAACGAAAAAACAGTCGGAAATGTTGTTGATGAACTCCTCAAAAAGGGCTGTAAGGTCGTTTACGAATCAATGTATGAAGTTCATGTTTCGGGACATGCTTGTCAGGAAGAACTTAAGATTATTCATAAACTTGTAAAACCGAAGTACTTTATCCCTGTTCACGGCGAGCAAAAGCACCTAAGAAAACACGCCGATCTTGCTATGTTCCTCGGTATGGACAGAAAAGATATTTATATCGGCGATGTCGGCAGCTGCATTGAAATCAACGAAAACTATATGAAAGAATTGCCTGCCGTACCTGCGGGAAAGGTATTTGTTGACGGTCTTGGAGTAGGTGATGTCGGAAGTATTGTACTTCGTGACAGAAAGCACCTCGGACAGGACGGACTTATCATTATCGTTGCATCTCTCGATGTTTATGACGGTCATGTTATCAGCGGCCCTGATATTGTATCAAGAGGCTTTGTATATGTTCGTGAGAGCGAGGGTTTACTTGACGAGGTAAGACAGGTTGCAAACAACATTCTTGAAGATTGTGCAGACAACAACATTCATGAGTGGGGTATAATCAAGAACAGAATTAAAGATGATGTTTCTAAACTTATCTCACAAAAAACACGCAGAACCCCAATGATTCTTCCGATTTTACAGGAAGTATAATTAAAAATCTACGAAAGGAAGGGTTTGAATTGAAGAAGAAAAGTTTTACGACTATGCCGACATTTGTTATATTTTCGGTTGCAATGCTTGCTATGTCTTTTGCATCGTACAGCTATGACCCGATGCTTTGCTACATTGAGATTGCCGTGTCGGTTGTAACCGCAGGTATAGTTGTCGTTTCGACCCTTCGCTTTCGTAACTATATAGCTACCACCGTTCGCAGTACAGCCGAGAAAATCAACGGATTTAATCCCGAATTTCTTGATAAATACAAAATTCCCGTCACGGTGCTTGGTGCAGAGGGCGAGATAATTTGGAGCAATACAAGGTTCAGAAAGCAGTTCTGCAACGGTAAAAATCCCGAAGGCGATATGATTTCGCCTTACATAGGCGACAAGAAAATAACAGATGTCGCCGACCACGAAACATTTGAAACCGCCTGCAACGGCAATGAATTTGTAGGCTTTGTCATCTCTACAAACGAGGGATATGTTTGTTATTTTGTGGAGAATACATATTACAGGCAAATTGTGCGTGAGTACAATGCAACCCGTCCTTGTGTAGCGATTATTACTTTTGATAACAGCGATGACTTTTCAAACGAATCCGATGAAATTTATTCCGAGGTTTCTCTGAATGTTCAGTCGTTCTTGCAGAGATGGGCGAACGAGTATAACGCTTTGTTTAAGATAATCGGCAATAACCGTTATATGATTATCTTTAAAGAAACCGATGTTGACAAACTTGTTGAACAAAAGTTCCCAATATTACAGGAAATTCACGGCATAAAAGCGGGTCAGCATACCGCTACGGTATCTATCGGTTTGTGCAGAGGCATAAACTCTCTCAAAGACAGCGAAACCAATGCGAGAAAGGCGCTTGATATGGCGCTTGGCAGAGGCGGAGATCAGGTTGCTATTATAAGCAACAATATTTACGAATTTTTCGGAGGTACTTCCGCTACTTCCGAAAAGGTCAGCAAGGTGCGTATGCGTGTTATTGCAAATGCAATCAAGCGTACGATAAACGATTGCGATAAAGTTTTTGTTATGGGGCACAGATTTTCTGACCTTGACTGTATCGGTGCGGCTATCGGTATGCAGTCGGTTATGGAAAAATCTTTTAATCTGTATTCAAAAATAGTTGTTGATAAAACAAAAACTATGGCTGAAAAGCTGATTGATTATGCAGAGAAAAACATAGGAAAAGATATATTTATTACCCCCGATGAGGCAATGAAACAGGTTACACCAAAGACTTTGCTTATCATTGTTGATACTCATTTGAGAAATTCTCTTGAAAGTCCACAGCTTTACGATGAATGTAAAAAGGTCATTGTTATTGACCATCATCGCAGAGCGGTTAATTATATAGATAACGCACTTGTTTTCTGCCACGAGCCGTTTGCTTCGTCTGCGTGTGAAATGTGCAGCGAGATTATCAGCTGCATTGATGATAAAGCAATCGGATATGCACAGGCGGACGCTTTGCTTGCGGGCATTATGCTTGATACAAAGAATTTTGTTTTAAAAACAGGTGTAAGAACCTTTGAAGCAGCCGCATATTTGAGGAGAAGAGGCGCTACTACAATCAATGTAAAGCAGATGTTCTCCGATTCAATTGAAACTTACCGTGAAAAAGTAAGCATAGTATGCGATGCAAAAATATACAGAAACTGCGCAATTTCAATCGCAAAGGGCGCTGACGGTGATGTAAGACTTGCCTCTGCGCAGGCAGCAGACGAATTACTCACGCTTGAAAATGTAAAAGCCTCTTTTGTAATTTATGAAAGCGGCGGTAAAATTTGTATTTCCGCACGCAGCTTTGGCGCTGTAAATGTGCAGATTATTATGGAAAAGCTCGGCGGTGGCGGACATCAGACAATGTCAGCTACACAGCTTAGTGATATAAATAAAGAACAGGCTCTCAAGATGCTTATCGAAGTTATAGATACAAATCTTGAGGATGCAAGTTGCAAATAGCAGAAAGGAACGACAATTATGAAAGTAATACTTTTGCAGGATGTTAAGGCACTTGGCAAAAAAGGCGACCTTGTAAATGCTTCTGACGGATATGCAAGAAATTTTCTTCTTCCTAAGAACCTTGCAAGAGAGGCAAATGCACAGGCTATGAATGAATATAGAAACGCTGAAAACTCAAAGAACTTTAAGATTGCTACCGAGAAAAAGCAGGCAGAGGGTTATAAAGCACAGCTTGAGGGCAAAACCTTTGAGATGAAAGCAAAAGCAGGTCAGGGCGGCAAACTTTTCGGCAGCATTACCGCAAAGCAGGTTGCCGAGGAAATCAAAAAACAGTATAATATCAACATAGACAAGCGTAAGGTTGTTCTTGAAAGTGATATTAAAGAATTCGGTTCTTACAAAGCCGATGTAAAACTTTATTCGGGTATTGTTGCAAACATTACCGTTAAGGTATCAGAGGCTTAATTTTATTTACGATTGCAAAGGAGGGGTGACAAATGGCGGATAATCAAATTTCAAGTAGCTACGACGGACTTCATATGCCGTACAGTCCCGAAGCTGAACAGGCACTGCTTGGTGCGATTATTCTTGAAAGCGATGTTTTTGATAAAGTAATTGAATACATCAAGTCCCCCGATTATTTTTATGTTTCACTGCATAAGCTGATTTTCAAGACGATGACCGAGATGGTCAACTTCGGCGGCAAAATCGACTTTGTCACATTGCTTGAAAAACTTAAGCAGACAGGTTCGTTTGACGAAACGACAGGCAAGACATATCTTTATGACCTTGTAAACAACTGTCCGTCAATATCCAATGCCGAGGCTTATGCGGAGGTTATAAGAGATAAATACAATATCCGCAGGCTTATTACCGCTGCAAGAGAAATCATTGATGACGCTACGGCAGGCACGGAAGATACATCTGTTATTATCGACTCTGCCGAGCAGAAAATCTTTGACATAAGACAGGGTAACGAGAAAAAGGGACTTGAGAGAATTAACTCTGTTATTATGCAGACTTTTGACAGACTTGACGCTCTCAACAGCACAACAGACGACAGTATGAAACCTGTTTCTACGGGTATCGGCGACCTTGACCGAGTAATTACGGGTCTTAACCGAAGCGACCTTATTTTGCTCGCCGCCCGTCCGGGTATGGGTAAAACGAGTTTTGCACTGAATATTGCACGATATGTTGCCTGTACGGCTAAAAAAACGGTTGCTTTTTTCTCTTTGGAAATGTCAAAAGAACAGCTTGCCAGCCGTTTATTGTCGGCAGAGGCTCTTATTGAAGGTACAAAGCTGAGAATAGGTAAGCTAAACGATGAGGAATGGGACAGACTTATTCCGGCAAGCGATATTCTCGGCAAGTCGGAGCTTTATCTTGACGATTCACCGGGTATTACCATTACCGAAATGAAATCAAAGTTAAGACGAATGAGAAAACTTGACCTTGTAATTATTGACTACTTACAGCTTATGGGCAGCGGCAGAAGAATAGATAACCGAGTTCAGGAAATTTCTGAAATCACAAGAAATCTTAAAATTCTTGCAAAAGAAATGAATGTTCCCGTTATCACACTGTCACAGCTTTCCCGTGCAAGCGAACAGCGTACCGACCACAGACCGCAGCTTTCCGACTTGCGTGATTCGGGTTCTATTGAGCAGGATGCCGACATCGTACTTTTTCTTTACCGTGAGGGATATTACGATAAAAACGAGGACGATTCTCCGCAGGGTGCAGATCAAAATTCGGGTGAGTGTATTGTAGCCAAAAACCGTCACGGCGAGGCTCGTACGGTAAAAATGCATTGGCAGGGTGAGTTTATGAGATTTACAGGTACGGAGGACAGAAGTGAGTAATCCTTTTTTGACGGCTGTAAATAAATATAAGCTGATTGAAAAAAATGATTCCGTTGCCGTTGCGCTTTCGGGCGGAGCAGATTCGGTTTCACTTCTTCATATGCTTTGTTCTGTAAAAGAAAAATATAATCTTACATTATACGCAATCCATATTAATCATATGATACGGGGCGAAGAGGCAGAGCAAGATGAAGAATTTTGCAGAGAATTTTGTAAAAAACTTTCCATCAAACTTTTTATAAAAAAAATAAATGTTCCGTCAATAGCGGAGAAAGAAAAAATCAGTACGGAGCTTTGTGGAAGGAATGTCAGATATAAAGAATTTGACGAGCTTTCCAAAAAGCTTAACTGTAAAATCGCAACTGCACACACGCTTTCCGATAATGCGGAAACGCTGATGATTAACCTTGTAAGGGGCACATCGCTTAACGGACTTTGTGCAATTCCCGAAAGGCGGGATTATATAATCAGACCGCTGATTTTGTGCGACAGAGCGTACATTGAAAATTACTGCCGTGAAAATTCACTCGATTATGTGACCGACAGCACAAACCTTACTGATGATTACACAAGAAACAAAATCCGTCATAATGTAATCCCCGAGCTGAAAAAGATAAATCCGAGTTTTGAAGCTTCTTTAAAGCGACTGTGCGACGACGCAAAACTTCTGTCAGTTTATCTTGACAAACAGACAGATAAAGCGGTTGCCGACAGCAGACTTGCTTTCGGATATTCGACAAAAAAGATTTGTGAGCAGGATAAAATCATACGGCAGAATGTAATCAAAAAAATTTGTGTTGAAAACGGAGCCGATATTCCCGAGCATATTCATATCGAACTTATTGATAATGCTCTTTTTGAAAGCGGCTGTGTTGATTTGTGCGGTAATTTTCGAGCTGTGGTAAAACAGGGAATACTGCGGATAGAAAATACCGAAGCTGTTAATAATTTTGGTGAAGAAATATTATTTGCCGATGTTATTAATAAAGAATTTACATTTGATAATATAAAATATTTTGTAAAAGAAATTACAGATTTTGACGATTTAACCGATAATCCGATTTATTTGTCCGAAAAAGAAACGAAAAATGCCGTGATACGCACACGCAGACAGGGCGATAAGATTTTTTTCAAGGACAGAAATATTACCAAGCCTTTAAGAAAGGCTATGAATGAATTTAAAATTCCGTCTGAATTGAGGGATAAACTTCTGCTTGTGGCAGTGAATAATGAAATATTGTGGTGTGAGGGGATAAATTCGGTTCAGACATCTTATAGTGCAGAAAAAAGAAAATTTATTATAATATGTGAACAAAGGAGGATTTTTTGTGCATAAGGACATCGAAAAAATACTTTACAGCGAGCAGGATATTAAAAATATTGTGAAAAGGCTTGCAAAAGAGGTTGAAAAGGATTATAATGGCAAGGACTTTATAATGGTAGGCTTGCTTAAGGGCTGCGTATCGTTTATGGTTGATTTAATGAGGGAAGTAAACCTTGATTTCAGCATAGATTTTCTTGCTGTTTCAAGCTACGGCAACTCAACTGTAAGCTCGGGCAGAGTTAATATTCAGAAAGATATTTCAACTTCTGTTGACGGCAAGCATATTATCATTGTTGAGGATATTGTGGACTCGGGCAGAACACTTGCTTTTATTTCACAGTATCTTTATGCAAAAAATGCTGCGTCTGTAAAGATTTGCACATTGTTCAACAAGCCTGACAGAAGAGTTACCGATATTGATGTTGCTTATGTCGGTTCTGTAATTCCCGACGCATTTATTGTAGGCTACGGACTTGACTATGCGGAGCGTTACAGAAATCTCCCTTATGTAGGCGTTCTTAAGGAGTCTGTTTATTCACAGGATACATAAAATTACGCTTTTAAATTCATAATATAAAAAGGAGTGATTCCTATTGGACAAAAAACTGCGTAACATAATTATTTATATCACTGTTGCGGTTATGGTTGTGCTCGGTGTGGCATTTTTGATGACCCAAAATTCATCTGCAAGTTACACAACCTCGCAGCTTGTCAATCTTTTCAGAGATCATCAGGTTGAAAGCTATATAATCAATTACGGCACAGGTGCGATTGAAATTACACTTAAAGAGGGTGTAAAACTTAAACCCGCAAAGGACATCGCTACAGCTGACAGCATTATTCAGAATACAACGGATGATAATATCACAGCTACAGATCCTGACGGAAAAAATGCAAAGAGCTCAGCAAAAAATGTTGTTGTAAGAGGTACGCTTGCTGATATTGAAAGATTCCTTGATGATATCGCACCGTTTAACCCCGATCCGCATGACCCAAACAATCCTAAACAAGATCTTAGAAGAGGCAGTGACAACACACTTTTATATGAATTTTTGCCTATACTTGTAACGGGAATCCTCTTTGTAGTTGTATGGATATTCATTATGAAGAAAATGGGCGGCGGTCTTGGCGGAAAAGAAATGAACTTCGGCAAGGCTAAAATCAAAAATACAAATGACGAAAAGCGCAAAACCACATTTGAAGATGTTGCAGGCGCAGACGAAGAAAAGGAAGAGCTTGAAGAAATCGTTGAATTTCTTAAAGCTCCGGATAAGTATAATAAACTCGGCGCAAGAATCCCTAAGGGTGTACTCCTTGTAGGCCCTCCTGGTACAGGTAAAACATTGCTTGCAAGAGCTGTTGCAGGCGAGGCAGGCGTTCCGTTCTTCTCAATTTCTGGTTCCGACTTTGTAGAAATGTTTGTCGGCGTCGGTGCGTCAAGAGTTCGTGACCTCTTTGAACAGGCTAAGAAGAACTCACCGTGTATCATCTTCATTGATGAGATTGACGCCGTAGGTCGCCAGAGAGGCGCAGGTCTTGGCGGCGGTCACGATGAGCGTGAGCAGACACTTAACCAGTTGCTTGTAGAGATGGACGGCTTCGGAGCAAACGAGGGCGTTATCCTTATTGCCGCAACTAACAGACCTGATGTTCTCGATCCTGCTCTTATGCGTCCGGGCAGATTTGACAGACAGGTAATCGTAAGCTATCCTGACATCAACGGCAGAGAAGCAATCCTTAAGGTACATGCTCGCAAAAAGCCGCTTGCTCCCGATGTTAAGCTCAAGACTATTGCAAAGACAACTGCAGGATTCACAGGTGCAGACCTTGAGAATCTCCTTAACGAGGCTGCTTTGCTTGCTGCAAGAAAGAATAAAAAAGCCATTACTATGGAAGAAATCGAAGAGGCTACAATCAAGGTTGTAGTCGGTGCAGAGAAAAAGACAAGAGTTATGAGCGACAAGGAAAAGAAACTTACCGCTTATCACGAGGCAGGTCACGCAATCTGTTTCCACGAGCTTGCTACACAAGACCCTGTTCACGAGATTTCTATTATTCCGAGAGGTATGGCAGGCGGTTATACAATGCCGTTGCCGTCTGAAGATAAGTCTTACAACTCACGCACAGAAATGCTTGAAGACATCGTAGTATGTCTTGGCGGTAGAGTTGCGGAGGCAATCATTCTTGATGATATTTCAACCGGTGCGTCTAACGATATTGAAAAGGCTACAAAGACTGCCCGTGATATGGTTACAAAGTACGGTATGACTAAGGAACTCGGCTGTATTTGTTACGGCAAAGACAACAGTGCCGTATTCCTTGGCAGAGATATGGGTCATACTCAAGATTATTCAGAGAGAACTGCCGCTAAGATTGACGAGCTTATTCTTGAGATTGTCAACAATGCTTATGACAGAGCAGAAACCATTTTGAAGGATAATATTGATAAACTTCATGAGGTTGCAGCTTACCTTATTAAGCATGAAAAAATGGGCGGCGATGACTTTGAGGCTGTTATGAACGGCACTTATGTTGAGCCTGTTGAGGCAGAAGATGCCGAATCCGAAGAGGATAATGCAAATACTGCCGAAAACAAAGATAACGAATAATAATTTTTATAGCCTCTCTTTATGAGAGGCTATAATTGCTAAATAAAGGAAAAAGGGGAAAGAGATGGAACACGACAAAATTATAGTAAGAGGAGCTAAAGAGCATAATCTGAAAAATGTCAATGTTGAAATTCCGAGAAATAAACTTGTTGTAATAACAGGTCTTTCGGGTTCGGGCAAAAGCTCGCTTGCTTTTGATACCATCTACGCCGAGGGACAAAGACGATATGTAGAAAGCCTTTCTTCTTATGCAAGAATGTTTTTGGGACAAATGGACAAACCGAATGTAGAGAGCATTGAGGGATTGTCACCTGCTATTTCCATTGACCAGAAGACCACATCGAAAAATCCTCGTTCAACCGTCGGCACCGTAACCGAAATTTACGATTACCTGCGTTTGCTTTATGCAAGAGTAGGTGTTCCGCATTGCCCTGTTTGCGGTCGAGAAATACGCCAGCAGACGGTTGACCAGATAGTAGATAAAATTATGTCTTACGACGAGGGCACAAAAATTCAGGTTTTGGCTCCTGTTGTGCGTGGCAGAAAAGGCGAGCATGTAAAGGTACTCGAAAGTGCAAGAAAATCGGGTTTTGCGAGAGTAAGAGCAGACGGAATTGTGTATGATTTGTCAGAAAAAATTCCGCTTGAGAAAAATAAAAAACATAATATAGAAGTAATTGTTGACCGACTTGTAGTAAAGCCTGAAATTACTTCAAGACTTTCTGACAGTATAGAAACCGCCTCTAAACTTTCAAACGGTGTCATTCTTGTGAATATTGTCGGCGGAGAAGATGTAATGTTCTCACAGAAGTATTCATGCCCCGACCACGGTGTGAGTATTGAAGATTTATCGCCGAGAATGTTCTCTTTTAATAATCCGTTCGGTGCTTGCCCTAAATGTACGGGCTTGGGCGTATTTCTTAAGATTGACGAAAATAAAATTATTCCCGATATGAGTAAAAGTGTGCGACAGGGTGCTATAAAAGGAAGCGGCTGGGCAATGGAGGGCAGTTCCATTGCGGCTATGTACTTTGAGGCACTTGCCGAAAAATATAATTTTTCACTTGACGCACCGTTGTCGGAACTATCACCTGAAATTATCAAAATTTTGCTTTACGGTACAGGTGACGAAACCTTGACTATTCACCGTAAATCAGTTTACGGCAGTGGCAGTTATGAGCATAAATTTGAGGGAATTATAAATAATCTTGAGCGCAGATATAAGGATACTTCGAGTAATTGGATAAAGGAAGAAATCCAAACATATATGTCGGAAATTCATTGCGATGAATGTCACGGCGACAGGCTTTCAAAAGAGAGCCTTGCCGTAACGGTCGGCGGAATTAATATTGCGGATTTCTGTAAAAAATCCGTTGTATCTGCGCTTGAATTTCTTGATACAATTGAGTTTACCGAAAAAGAAAAGATTATTTCTGCCGAGATTGTAAAGGAAATCCGTGAACGACTTAACTTTTTACAGCGTGTCGGTCTTGGCTATCTTACGCTTTCCCGTTCTGCAGGAACGCTTAGCGGCGGTGAAAGTCAGCGTATAAGACTTGCAACTCAAATCGGCAGCAGTCTTATGGGTGTGCTTTATATTCTTGACGAGCCGAGTATCGGTTTGCACCAGCGTGACAACGAAAAACTTTTGAGTACGCTTAAAAGGCTTCGTGACTTGGGCAATACGGTTATTGTTGTTGAGCACGATGAGGATACTATGTACGCTGCCGACTGTATTGTCGATGTCGGACCCGGTGCAGGTGTGCATGGCGGAGAAATTGTGTGCGTAGGCGATGTTGATGAGATCAAGGCTTGCGAAAAATCAATTACAGGTCAGTATCTAAGCCATAAAAGAGTTATTCCTGTTCCCGAAAAACGCAGGGAGGGCAACGGAAAATTTATTGAAATTCTCGGTGCCGCCGAAAACAATCTTAAAAATGTAAATGTAAAGATTCCGCTCGGCAAACTTGTTTGCGTAACGGGCGTTTCGGGTTCGGGAAAAAGTTCACTGATTAATGAGATTTTATACAAAACCCTCGCTCGTGACCTTAATAAAGCAAAAATAATTCCGGGTAAGAATAAAGGCATAAAAGGCATTGAAAATCTTGATAAGGTAATCGACATCAACCAAAGCCCGATCGGAAGAACTCCACGCTCAAATCCTGCAACTTATACGGGTGTGTTTACCGACATAAGAGCACTTTTTGCCACAACTCAAGACGCTAAAATGAAAGGCTTTTCACAAAGCAGATTTTCTTTTAATGTAAAAGGAGGCAGATGTGAGGCGTGTCAGGGCGACGGTATTATAAAAATCGAAATGCATTTCCTGTCCGATGTTTATGTTCCTTGTGAGGTGTGTAAGGGCAAGAGATATAATCGTGAAACCCTTGAGGTGAAGTACAAAGGCAAGTCAATTAATGATGTTTTAGAGATGACTGCCGAAGAGGGAATGGAATTCTTTGCAAATATTCCAAGGATTTACCGCAAACTGAAAACGCTTTGTGATGTGGGACTTGGCTATATCAAAATAGGTCAGCCTGCTACTACACTTTCGGGTGGTGAGGCACAGCGTGTAAAACTCGCAACCGAGCTTGCAAAGCGACCGACGGGCAAGACGGTGTATATTCTTGATGAGCCGACTACGGGACTTCATATTGCCGATGTTCACAGACTTATTGATGTTCTTCAACAGCTGGTTGATACGGGAAATACGGTTGTGGTTATCGAGCATAACCTTGACCTTATAAAGACTGCCGACCATATTATTGACCTTGGACCCGAGGGCGGAGATATGGGCGGAACTGTAATTGCAGAGGGTACTCCCGAAGAAGTTGCAAAAAATGAAAATTCATTTACAGGTCAGTATTTAAAACCGTTTTTAAATATGAATTAAACAGCGTTGTGGGATAATTATGGTTTAACAAACTTTTATATATAATTGTTTTATGAATATTTCTATAAATCATAATTTACCCCAACTATTGAAAAAACTTAATAAAAATTATTAAACAAAACGCAGGCTGATACTTAAAAATCTAAGTATTGCCTGCGTTTAATAAAAAAATTCTTGACATTTATTTGTTAGTATGCTATTATATTCAAGCTGATTTCAGCAAAATACAACATAATATGGTCTTATTGGAAACGCACATCCTCCGTGATGATAACGAACAACACATAAACATTGTTATCATGGGAGGACTTTATTATGCCAAAAAACAAACTTGAAGATGCAGTATTCACCGCCATTATGGCGACCGTTATGGTGTACGGAATGATTGTTTACAATGTTGCACTTAATACGGGCAAGGTTGACGGAACAACTTTTCTTGCGGCAACGCACGAAATGATTTTTATGGCTCCGATCGCTTTTATTCTTGAATTTTTTATAGTCGGCAAAATTGCCGCAAAACTTGCGTTTACGGTAATGAAACCCACTGACAGACCGCAGTTTATTACATATGCAATTTCAATATGTATTTGCTGTATTATGTGTCCGATAATGAGTCTTATTGCAACCTGTTTGTTCAAAATACCGTCATTCGGTACATGGGTGCAGACATGGGCGCTTAATTTTCCGATGGCTGTTTGTTATCAGATGTTTTATTGCGGCCCGTTTGTTCGTCTTGTTTTCAGATTAATTTTCCGCAGAGGAAAAAACAAAGAAGAAAACAAGCAGATTTCTGCGGAAAAAGATTAATATATTTTAGTTACAGAAGATATACAGTTGATTTAATTTTCATTGTATATCTTTTTTATTTATTAGAATTTGTTAATTCTAAATTATCCTTTTATAAATTATCAAACAAACTTAGCTGTATATTCTGTTTTTCATATTTATTTTCGTATTTGCGAAGGTATGAAAACACCCTGTCAATCCCAAACATAATGCCCTCATTTTTACAGACATTTTCAATCCTTTTCATAAGGTAATCGCTGTTCGGACTTAAAACTTCATATGAATTTCCGTAGGTTCTCATATATCGTTCTTTCATACCGGGGAAAAATCTGTCGAGTTGACTGTAAAAATATTCTCTGTCGCCGTTTCGCAGTGTAACTCCTATGTTAAAGCAAATAATGCCCTTAACGCCCGATTTGACACAATAATCAAGCAAAGCGTCTATATTTTCTTTGGTGTCGTTTATAAACGGTAAAAACGGAGAGAGCCATACAACAGTCGGAATTTTAGCCTTTTGAAATTCTTTCAGAGTGTTTACTCTTTCTTCGGTTGTCGAAACATTTGGCTCAAGAATTTTACAAAGTTTTTCGTCGGCGGTTGTAAGAGTCATTTGCAGTACGGATTTGCTCTTTCGATTAATTTTTTCAAGAATATCAATATCACGCATAACGCTTGACGATTTAGTATGAACGGTAACTCCGAAAGAATATTTTTCTATAATTTCAAGGCATTTTCTCATAATTCTTAAATCTTTTTCAAGCGGAATGTATGGGTCGCTCATAGCGCCCGTACCAATCATACAAGGTTTTCTTTTAGACGATAAAGCCTTTTCCAGAAGTTCGGGTGCGTTTTCTTTTACTTCAATATCTTCAAATTTATGTTTCATCTGATAGCAGTCACTGCGTGAATCACAGTAAATACATCCGTGCAGACAACCTCTGTATATATTAATGCCGTTTGAGGCGGATAAAATTCCCTTTGCTTTGACTTTATGCATAAAATACCTCAATTTTCTTTTACTTCAACAAACCATTTATTTTCTTCGAGAAAAATATATCTTTCTTTTCCTAAAATTCTGCAGGTATATCGAATACCGCAACCGCCTGCTTTTAAAGAGGTGGCATAGCGTACATCTGTTATGCGGTCGATGGGATAGCGTTTGTTTTCATCCCAAAAAATATAATTCGGTACGAGGCTGCCGTCACAGTCAAATGTTGCAGTAACCTTAACATATTTCTTAAACATAATAGCCTCCGATAAGCGTTAGTTCACAGATAACCGACAGGGTGAATTGTGTGTTCGTCTTTTGGATTAAAGGCAGACAGCCCTCTGTCGGTTAAAAGTGATGCGGGACGAATGATATAATTGCCAAAGCGTTGCTTTAATTTATCCAAGGTTTTATCAAGCTTTTCTTCTGCGATTATTTTTCTTTCGTCCGAAAAAATATCCATTTGTCTGGGAATGTTATTGTGTGCAAAATCCGTAACTGATACGCCGATGCTTCTTAGAGGTGATTTATTGTCAAAATTCTCTTTGAACAGTGCCATAGCGGCTTTTGTAATGTCGCTTGTCAGGGAAGTGTAGGTATTTAAAGTATGTTGCCTTGTAATTGTGGAAAGCCCCGTGTCACGCATACTCACACACACAGTTTTGCCCACAAATCCTTGTTCACGCATTCGTCTGCATACGCTGTCGCAAAGGACATAGGCTATAACCTTGATGTCGTCAAGATTTTTTAAATCACGCACCGCCGTGGTTGAATTTCCGATAGATTTTACCTCTGAATATTCACCGATTCGAGCAACGGGTGAGGAATCATATCCGTTTGCAAAGCCGTAAATCAGGTCGCCCCATTTGCCGAGGTGAGTCCTCAACAGACCGATCGGAGCATTTGCAATGTCGCCTATGGTGTATATTCCTATCTGTTCAAGTTTTTTTCGTGTAGCACCGCCTACATACAGCAAATCGCCGGCAGGTGAATTCCATACAAGCGTCTTGTAGTTATCCCGTGTAATGCAGGTGATTGCGTCAGGCTTTTTGTAATCACTGCCGAATTTGGCAAAAATCTTGTTAAAGCTGACGCCTATGCTTACCGTGATACCGATTTCGTCCTTTACACGCTGTGAAATCTCCTTGGCAATGGTGAGTGCGTCATTTTTATAGTCTTCTGAAATGTCAAGCCACGCTTCATCAAGACCGAAAGGTTCGACCATATCGGTGTAATCGGAGTAAATTCGGCGTACCTTGTCGGAAAACTTCTTGTAAACATCAAGTCTTGCGGGAACAGTCAGAAGTTGAGGACATTTTTTCTTTGCCTGCCATATAGCTTCTCCTGTTTTTATATTGTACTTTTTTGCCTCTTCGTTTTTCGCAAGGATAATTCCGTGTCTGTTCTCGGCGTCACCGCTCACCGCAACGGGTAAATCTCTTATATTCGGATTTAAAAGACATTCCACGCTTGCATAAAAACAGTTGCAGTCGCTGTGCAGAATAGCACGGTCATTTTTATATAGCTTTGAATTTACTGTGTCACAAATTTTCATACAAAATCATCTCGAACAAATGTTTTATTAAATTATAGAACAGATGTTCTTAAAAGTCAAGAGATAATTTAGAATTTCTAAATATTACATTTTGTAACCATTTGTAACTTTTATAAAGAATATCTCTTAAATATATGTTTTTATGTATTTAACATCTTTCAACATTCCAAAAAGGAATATTAACATAACTCACATTTTTCCACATATGAACTAAAAATCTAATAATCTGTGAATTATCGACAATATAAATTAACTTTATTTGTTAGTATTCGCTAAATATTATGCTGTTGCAATTGAAATTTCAAAAAAATTTCAATTTTTTAAAAATATTTACAAAAAAGTCTTGTTTTTTTTCTGATAAAGTAATATAATAAGTCTACAATGTTTTTAAAGAATTTTAAAAAAGAAATATAAATTTTGGGGAGAGAGAAAAATGAGACTTCGTAAACAGGATTTGGGCGACAGAAACTTGATTGGACACAGAGTTGAGAGCGTTCGTAAGCAAAAGGGAATGAAACAAAAAGAACTCCTTGCTCAGCTTCAGGTAAGCGGAGTAGATATGAACGCATCGGGTCTTTCTAAGCTCGAGGGACAGATCAGATTTGTAACAGATGTTGAGCTTGTTGCGCTTGCAGACATTCTTGAGGTATCTGTCGATTATCTTCTTGGCAGAGATGAGAAGATTAAAAATTAATTTTGCTTGATTGTTTTTATTATATTATTTCCTACCATTAAACAGGTGACTTTACAAAAGTAAGGTCACCTGTTCGCTTTGTACGGTTGCTTGTGAAATGAAAAATTCGGACTTTAAAAAGTTTACTTTTTCTCTTGCTGTATTACATCGCATATTCTCTTTATACCTGCGTCTATTTTGTCAACTGAAATACCCGAAAAACTAAGGTTCAGTGCATTGATTTCTGCTTTTTCGGGCATTACCGCAATGTTGTTTTCGTCAAGTTTTTTCCGTATTTCGTTATAATCGGAAATTCCTTTTATTTTTACCGAAATATAAAGCGAGGTTTCGTTGAATATTATCTGTGTGTCGCTGCCAAAATACTTATATACGCAGTCTGTTATTTGTTTGCTTTTTTCAAGATAAACTCGCCTTGCTTTTCTTAAATGAGCGTCAAGTCTGCGGTTTTCAAGATATTTTGCAAGTGCATTCTGCTCGGTTTTTGAGGCGGTCTGATTTATGTACGGGCTGATTTGTCGGTATTTTTTCAGCAGCTTGTCGGGCAGTACCATATAGCTGATTCTGACCGATGGCAAAAGAATTTTTGAAAATGAGCCGAGATATACCGTGTTTTCAATGTCGTAATTCTGTACGCACGGCATAGGGTGTGTACTGTATCTGAGCTCGCCGTTATAATCGTCCTCAATGATAATGCAATCGTTTTCTTTTGCCCACTTAATAAGCTCAAGTCTGCGGCTTACGGGCATACTCATACCGTTTTCCGCAATAAAATTCGGATTTATAAGCACCATATCGGGCTTTATTTTTTCGAGAGATGATATGGTAATTCCCTTGCTGTCCGTATCAAAATACTTTATATCAAGTCCTAAGGTTTTAAAAATAAATTCCGCCTGAATGTAGCTTGATTTTGCCGTTGCAACGGTTTTGTTCGTGCCCACAAGAGAACACAAAAGGTAGAGCAAAAGCTGTGTTCCTGCGCCCACAACAATGTTTTCGGCACTTGTATTTACGCTCCGCACTCCGAGGCTGTATTTTTGCAGTGCATTTCTGAGCACGGTTTCGCCCTGCGGTTCGCCGTACGACATAAGCATATATCCCGTGTTTATTACCTCTTTGACATACTTTTTCCATTCGTCAATATTAATGATTTTATCGTCAATGCTTTTGCCGCTGAAATCGTAGTCATATCTTTTAATCTGTGCAATTGCGGAGCTGTGCGTATTTTCGCTTTTCTTTGGGGCGTTTTCAAACTGTGCCTCAACATAATATCCGCTTTGCGGCTTGTTTTTGATGTAACCCTCAACGCATAGTTGTTCGTAAGCTGCGGATACAGTGGTTTTTGATACCTCAAGTCCGCTTGAAAGCTGGCGCACTGACGGCAGTTTTGTATTCTTTACAAGACTTCCGTTTTCTACGGAACGCCTTATTGAAGCGTAAATCTGCATATAAAGCGGAGCAGAAGAAGTTTTGTCAATAATTATAAAGTCATAGAGCATAGTATCACCCTTAGATATTTTAGCATTTAACTTGTTTTTAAGCAATACGCAAAATAAAAAACGAGAGTAAGACAAATCCTACTCCCGTATAAATTTAATTGTATGTGACAGAGCATTAGAGCGACGCACCGAAATCGCTTACTAAAATCTGACCTGTAAGTGCCTTTGAATTATCGGATGCGAAAAATTCTATAATATTTGCAACATCTTCTGCCATACAAGGCTTTATCTTTAAGTCAGCGTGTTTGCTCATTGCACCAAACATTTTCATATCAAGATTTTCAGGCTTCATATTCATAGTCATAGGTGTAACTATTGTACCCGGACAAATTGCATTACAGCGAATGTATTTGTCAGCAAGAAGTAAAGCGGTATGCTTTGTAATACCGATGATTGCAGATTTGGTGGAAACATAAGCAGCGCCGCCACCGCCGTTTACTCCCGCAACAGAAGCAACATTTACGATAGACGAACCCTCTTGCATATATTCAAGAGCCGCACGAATACACTGCATTGTACCGACCTGATTAATTGAAATCAATTTTTGAATTTCAACATCGTCAAACTTATCGATAGGGGCAAGACCGGTGTCGAGAACACCCGCATTGTTTACCAAAATATCAATACCGCCGAATTTATCTACGGTTGCTTTCATAAGATTTTTGCAATCTTCATCTTTTGAAATGTCGGTCAAAACGGTAAGCACATTACCGCCTTCTGCTTTGATTTTAGATGCAACCTCATCAAGAGCCGCCTGACGGCGTGCACTGATTACAACATTTGCTCCGCTTTTTGCAAAGAGCATAGCCGTTGCGGCACCTACTCCTGAATTACCGCCTGTAATTACAGCGGTTTTTCCTTTTAAATTATACATAAATCCTCCTTTTGCGTACTGTATCTGTAAAAATAATTGTATCATATGTACTTGTTTAAATCAAGTTTTTAAAGTCGAAAAGCATTTGCGAAAATTTATATTGCAATATGCTGTTTACGGTTGAATTTTCTGTTATAACAAGGTATAATTAAATATGTATGTAATTCTTACTTTAAAAAAAGGGGATAGTTCTATGAACAACTTAGCAGATAAGTTTTTTGAAAGTATAAAGGGTAAAAAAGTCGGTTTTATCGGTATCGGCACAAGTAACTTGCCTTTGATAAAACTGTTTTCGGATAAAGGTGCAGTAGTTTCTGCATATGACAAAAAAGATTTTGAATCACTCGGCGAAAATGCCGTAAAAGCCAAAGAATACGGCGCAGAGCTTGTTTTGGGCGAGGATTACCTCTCAAAACTTGACGGCGACATTATTTTCCGCAGTCCGGGCACACCGTTTTACAGACCTGAACTTGTTGCATTAAGAGAAAAAGGCGTTGTACTCACTTCCGAGATGGAAGTGTTCTTTGACCTCTGCCCATGTAAAATCATTGCAATTACAGGTTCCGACGGCAAAACCACCACAACAACAATTATCTCTGAATTTTTGAAAGCAAGCGGTGTGAATGTACACCTCGGCGGCAACATCGGCAAGCCTTTGCTCCCTGAAATCGAGAGCATTAAAGAGGACGATGTGGCAGTGGTTGAGCTTTCAAGTTTTCAGCTTATTTCAATGAGAAAAAGTCCTGATGTTGCAGTGGTTACAAACCTTGCGCCGAACCACCTCGACATACATAAGGATATGCAGGAGTATGTGGATTCAAAGAAAAACATCGTACTTCACCAAAATGCTTTTTCAAAGGCGGTGCTTAACCTTGACAATGAAATTGCAAATTCTTTCTCTGACAGCGTTCGTGGTCAGCTTGCAAAATTCAGTGTAAAAGAAAGCCTTGTAAACGGCGCTTATCTTGACGGTACAACTGTTTGCTACAGCGACTACGGCAAGGTCACAAAGATTATGGACATCAAGGATATTAAAATTCCGGGTATGCACAATGTTGAAAACTATCTTGCCGCTATTTCCGCTGTATGGGGAATGGTTGATATTGAAACTATTAAGGCTGTTGCAAAGACTTTCGGCGGTGTTGAACACAGAGCGGAGTTTGTAAGGGAGTACAACGGAGTTAAGTATTACAACGATTCCATTGCATCAAGCCCTACGAGAACAGCACTCGGCACGCTCTCGCTCTATGATGAAAAAATCATCATCATTGCAGGCGGTTACGACAAGCATATTCCTTATGAGCCGCTCGGCCCTGTAATCAACGATAAGGTTAAGGTTCTCATTCTTCTCGGCGATACTGCTCCGAAGATTGAAAAAGCCGTTGTTGAGGCTGAAAACTACAACGAAAATGAAATTACAATCATAAATGTTACAAATATGGAAGAGGCAGTTGAGGCTGCCGTAAACCACGCCGAAAAAGGCGACATTGTTTCGCTTTCTCCGGCAAGCGCAAGTTTTGGTTTGTACAAGAATTTTGAGGAAAGAGGAAATCATTTCAAGGCTATTGTAAACGCTTTGAAATAATGTGAATATGAAACAGCTTTTATTTGATTTATGCCGCATAGGCGGAGTATCGGGCAGTGAAGAGCCAATCGCAAAGTTCTGTGCCGAAAAACTCTCTGCCTTTGCAGATACAACTATAGATAAAAACGGAAATGTAATCGCTACACTCGGCAATGCAAATGCAGACAAAACGATTTTGCTTGACGCACATCTTGACAGAATAGGCTTTATTGTGACTTCGATTAATGAAAACGGTTTTGTTAAGGTTGCCTCCTGCGGCGGAATTGATGTAAGGGTATTGTCAGACGCTGTACTTGTATCTTGTTCGGACGAGCCTGTTAAAGGAGTGGTATGTTGTATGCCTCCGCACCTGTCTGACGGCGGAGAAGATAAAGCAGCTCCTATTGACAAGGTATGGATTGACTTCGGTTTACCTTATGAAAAGGTAGCCGAGAAAATCAAAATCGGTGATGTTCTTACATTTTACGGTGAACCGAAGGAACTTATGAATAACAGAATTACCGCTCCCGCACTTGATGACAGATGCGGTATTGCCGCTCTTATTAGATGCGCCGAGCTTATCGGTAAAAAAGAACTTTCGTACAAGGTTGTTATTCTTTTGAGCGTTCAGGAGGAAACTTACGGAACAGGAGCAAAAACAGGCGCTTATCAAATTGAAGCAGACGAGGCGATTGCCGTTGATGTCAGCTTTGCATCTCAACCCGATGTAAGCGGTCAGTATGCAGGCATTGAGCTTGCAAAAGGTCCGATGATTTGCATTTCTCCGATTCTTAGCAAGGCTATGAGTGATAAACTCATTTCTGTCGCTAAGGAAAAGAACATTCCTTTTCAATATGAGCCTATTTCGGGTACAACGGGCACAAATGCTGACCATATTTCTGTTACAAAAAGCGGTGTTGCTTCTGCCGTTGTTTCGATTCCGCAAAGATATATGCATACTCCGATTGAAGTTATTGATATTTCTGATGTAGAAAATACGGCAGCTCTGCTTGCTGAATATATTATCGGCGGAGGTGCTTTTAATGACTGATTTTAAATTGCTTGAAAAACTCTGCACTGTCGAAGGTATTTCGGGTGACGAGGGCAGTGTAAGAGAAATTATTATAAACGAAATAAAGCCGTTTGCCGATGAAATCAAAACGGATAACCTCGGCAACATCATTGTGTTTAAAAAAGGCAAAAACCGAGCAAAGGCAAAGCTTATGCTTTCGGCTCATATGGACGAAGTGGGCTTTATGGTAACGGATATTACTTCTGACGGTTACCTTAAGTTTGATGAAGTCGGCGGTCTTGACAGACGAGTTGTGCTCGGCAAAACTGTAACCGTAGGCAAAAATAAGGTAAACGGTGTAATCGGTGTAAAGCCTATTCATTTAAGCAAATCAGATGAAAGAACCGCTGTGCCGAAGTACGGCGAAATGTACATTGATATCGGTGCAACAAGCAAAGATGATGCGCTAAGCGTTGTAAGCTATGGCGACAGTGTGAATTTTAATTCTATATACGAAAATAACGGCTATACAATCAAATCAAAGGCTATTGACGACCGCTTTGGCTGTCTTGCGCTTATTGAGCTTATAAAAAGCGAACTTGAGTACGATATGCACTTTGTGTTTGCCGTACAGGAAGAAGTCGGACTGCGTGGTGCAAAGGTTGCGGCGTACAGCGTAGACCCTGAATTTGCCATTGTTGTGGAAACCACAACCGCAGCGGATATTGCAGGTGTTGAAGAAACAAGACAGGTGTGCAATCTCGGCGACGGTGCGGTTATTTCTGTAATGGACAGACGCACAATTTACGATAAGAGAATGTCTGAAATGGCTTTTGAATGTGCCAAGGAAACGGGTGCAAAGGCTCAATATAAAAGAGCGGTTGCAGGCGGTAACGATTCGGGCGTAATTCACCAGAGCAGAGGCGGAGTAAAAACCCTTGCAATTTCACTTCCTTGCAGATATTTGCATAGCAGCGTTACAGTTGCGAATGTAAGCGACTGCGATGATATTATAAAAATTGTGTCGGCACTTGCAAATAAGATTGCAGGCGGAGAATATTAAACGAAAGGATTATGACAGATGATATTGACTGCCGATAATTGCGAAAAATTTATCAGCACAATAGAAAGCCTTGACGGACTTGATCCTTTTGCCTGCCGCATAATTTCGCTTTGTACAAGTTACAATCCGCATCTTCCGTTTGTGGATTATTGGACTGTTTTTGATGACGAAAGCAACACTGCAACGGGAGCAATCGCACGAAACGGCACGGATTTTATTCTTTTTCTGACCGATAAAACGGATATAGACGAAGTATCGACTTTTATGCGTGTGGCAGGTGCAGCTTCGGTAATTTGCAGTAATAAATACAGCCTTGATTTGTTCGGATACGAAAAATCGCAAGGTCCTATACTTGTACGCAAAGAAGAATTATCTGAAAGTGATAACTTAAGAATAGACACACCGCAGATAAAAGAGGCTTACGAGCTTATTGCAAAGGCGGCGGATAAATATTTTACTCCGCCGAAATTTGAGGATTTTTATGTGGATATAAACCACAAACTGCGCCACGGCACAATGCGGCTTCTCGGGTTGTATGACGGAAACGACCTTGCGGCTGTTGCAATGACTGTTGCGGAAAGCAGGCAGGGCGCTGTAATCGGTGCGGTTGCGTGTCTGCCGAAATTCCGTAACAAAGGTTACGGTACATACATAGTAAATCACCTTACAAATATTCTTGTAAAAGAGGGCAGAAGTGTGTTTGTACACAGGGCGGAGAATGCAAACAAGGCATTTTACGATAATTTAAAATTCAACTGCTTTGACAGCTGGTGTGAATACCATTTTAAAGGATGATAAATTTTGAGTTTTTTTGATATAGACAACAGAATAATCGAGGCCTCGCAAAAGGCTATGGAGCTTTGCAAAAGCAAGCTTGATGAAATTAACGATATTCAGGAATATAATCAGCAAAAGATGATAAAAGCCTTTCAGGAGGCAGGGGTAAGAGAAAGCCACTTTTCAGGTTCAACAGGCTATGGCTATGACGATTTCGGCAGAGATGCTCTCGACCGTGTGTATGCCTATGCTTTTGACGCCGAGGACGCACTTGTAAGACATAACTTTGCAAGCGGCACACATACTCTTACGGTTGCTCTTTTTGGTATTTTAAGACCGAACGATACCATGCTTTCCGTAACAGGTATGCCGTATGATACAATCCGCTCGGCAATCGGACTTGAGGGCAATTATTCCGGGTCGCTAAAAGATTTTGGCATTAACTTTGAAATGGTTGATTTAAAGGCTGACGGCACTGTTGATTATGAGGCAGTCGAACAGAGAATCAGAGAAGAAAAGCCGAAAATGGTTTATATTCAGCGCTCAAGAGGATACAGCATAAGACCTTCGCTTACATACAAAGAAATCAAAAAACTTTGTGAAATTTCCAAAAAAGCGTCACCAAAGTCAATTATTATGCTCGATAACTGCTATGGCGAGTTTGTTGAAAAGGTTACTCCAATGTCTGTCGGCGTTGATATTATGGCAGGTTCGCTCATTAAGAATGCAGGCGGCGGCATTGCTCCTACGGGAGGATATATCGCAGGTAAAAAAGAACTTGTCGAGATGTGCGCATACAGACTTACAACTCCGGGTACGGGTAAGGAAATCGGTGCAACGCTCGGCAACAACCGCGAACTCTTTATGGGTGCTTATCACGCTCCGTTTGTGTCTTGCGAGGCATTAAAGACGGCAGTGTTTGCATCGGCTCTTTTTGAAATTCTCGGTTATGATACAACCCCTAAATACAGTGAAAACAGGGGAGATATTATTCAGCTTATTATGCTCGGCAACGAAGAAAAGCTTTGCAGTTTCTGCGAGGGAATACAGAGCGGCTCTGCCGTAGACAGCTTTGTAAAGCCCGAACCGTCGGATATGCCGGGTTATGAAAGTCAGGTAATTATGGCGGCGGGTGCATTTACACTCGGCTCGTCAATCGAACTTTCCGCAGACGCACCGTTAAGAGAACCGTACGCAGTATGGATGCAGGGCGGACTTAATTTCTGTTCGGGCAAACTCGGCGTAATGCTTGCGGCGGATAAGATATTAAAGAAAAGTGAAGAAAATTAAAATATAATTTGACATTTTATTTTTACCGAACTGCTCATAATGTATGGGCAGTTTTTTCTTTTTAGGCTTTTTATCAAAAGGCAGAAAGTTTCGATTTAATAATTAAAAAATTTAGGTCAAGCCTTTTTAAAGGCTTGCGGGTTTGGGCAGCGCCCATAAAATCTTTCGATATAACAATTTATCGTGCGCAAACAGCGAGCTGTTTGGCTATCGTTAGATTGCATAAACGGAAAGTATTTGTGGGCTTTGTCCACACCCACGACCTTTGAAAAGGTCGACCAAACTTTTATAATTGCTTTTCCGATTTATTCCGCTAAACCATAATTTAATAATCTTCCAAAGCATTTAAGACAGAACCTCTTTTAAATAACACATAAATTCCGACTTTGCATAATATACCATTGTAGAGAATAATTATTGTGCGGGTGTTAAAAATGAAAAAATCAGAGCTAAAAGCCTTTGGCATAATTGGTGGAGATAAACGGCAGCTTTTTCTTGCAAAGTCAATATCAGACTGTTGTTACGATGTAATTCTCGGCGGTTTTGATAAGCTGAAAAGCCTCGGTGCGATTGAAATATCTGACATAAAAACCGCAATTTCAAAATCAGATGCAATAATTTTCCCTTTGCCGTCAATTTGCGCAGACGGTACTGTAAACACGCCGTTTTCGGACAACAAAACGAGGCTTGACGAAGAAATGATTTCTCTTTTAAAAGAAAAGCCGATATTTGTTGCTATGAAAAATAAATTTTTAAAAGCATATCCGCAGCTTGCAGACTGCGAGGTTTACGATTATTCGGCAAAAGAGGAATTTGCGGTTGCCAATGCGTTGCTCACCGCCGAGGGAGCGGTTGAAATTGCGATGAATGAGTACGAGGGTACGATTTTTGACAGCAAATGCCTTGTTTGCGGATTTGGCAGAATAGGAAAAATGCTTGCAAAAATGCTGAAATCTCTTAATGCACAGGTCACGGTAAGCGCAAGAAACGAGGTTGATTTTGCGTATATAGACGCACTCGGTTGCAAACACATCAACACAAATGCTCTCAAAAGCGTAAAGGGATACGACCTTGTTTTCAATACAATTCCCGTTATGATTTTTGACAGCGACTTGCTTATGAACACAGACCGCAACACCATTATAATAGACCTTGCCTCACTTCCGGGAGGAGTGGATTTTGAGGCGGCACGCAGGTACAAAACCGATGCAGTTCGTGCCTTGTCATTGCCCGGCAGAACCGCACCAAAGGCAGCGGGAGAAATTATCAGAAAAACGATTTTTAACATAATCAAGGAGGTTTACAGGTGACAAAAGCAACCATTGGCTATGCAATGTGCGGTTCCTTTTGCACCTTTTCACAAGCCTTTGAACAAATGCAGAAGCTTGTTGATTCAGGCTACAGGGTACTTCCGATAATGTCAGGTAACGCCTACTCAACAGATACTCGATTTGGCAAGGCAGAGGAAATGGTTAAAACTTGCGAGGATATAACAGGAGAAAAGGTACTTCACACCTCGGTGCAGACAGAGCCGATAGGACCGAAAAAAATGTGCGATTTACTTCTGATAGCACCTTGCACAGGCAACACACTTGCAAAGCTGTCGCTCGGCGTAACCGACACCTCGGTAACAATGGCGGCAAAATCACATCTGCGTATTCTGCGGCCTGTACTTTTGTGCGTTGCAACAAACGACGCGCTCGGAGCGTCTGCGCAGAACATAGGCAGACTTATGAACACAAAGAACATTTATTTTGTCCCGATGAGGCAGGATAATTGTATTAAAAAGCCAAATTCACTTGTGGCTGATTTTTCTAAAATAGAAGAATGTGTAGAGCTTGCACTGCAAGGCAAACAACATCAGCCGATATTTATATGATACAAAACGACAGTTCCGATTTCTGAATAAGTCAGTCAAAAACGGAAAATATACAAAACGACCCTTTACGGTATAATGCAATCAAAATTACCGTAAAGGGGATTTTTATGGCAAAAAAGTGTTTTTTATAAATAATTGGCACGATTGCCGATATATTCTAAAGACAGAAAAGAAGAGAATGACTTATGAAAAAGATAATTTTTGATAATATTATAAAATATATTGACAAATACCGCAAAACGCAGTAAAATTTAGATAAAAATAACAGCAAATCTTTCAAAAATTTTTGCTATTATTGAGAATTATTTTCTTTTTTATCTGTTAAGCCGAGTATATAATCGGTGCTGGTTTCAAAATGCTTTGCAAGGGCGATTAGTATAGATGTAGGTATATCACGCTGACCGAGTTCGTAATTACTATATACTTGCTGAGAACAGTGAAGAATAGCACTCATTTGTTTTTGAGTCAAATCGGCGTCTTCACGCAATTCCCGTATGCGTCTATACATAATTGTATCACTTCTGTTTTAGTATAGCATACCGCACATTGTTGTATTAATAATTACTGCAAAATGCAGTAATTATTCAGGCTTTAACAAAAAATATTTTTTACAAAGGAGAGATTGTAATGAAAAAAGCAAAAAGATTAACAGCCGTAATACTGTCTGCACTTATGGCAGTAAGTGCATTTTCAGCACTGCCTGTAAGTGCGGCTGAGGTTGAAAGTAATACTTCGGCTGTGTCTTCAGATGAAAATTTTATAAGCGGTGACTATGAGTATTCATTACTTGATGACGGTACAGTTGAAATATCCAAGTATGTGGGTAATGATAGTGATGTAACTATTCCTGATGAAATTGACGGAAAAAAGGTTACGAGTATAGGTGAATGGGCTTTTTCCAGCCTTTTAAATTTAACCAATATAACTATTCCAAATAGTGTTATAAATATTGGAAATGGTGCTTTTTCCGGTTGCACAAACTTAACGAATATAACAATGCCAAATAGTATCAAAAGTATAGGAGAAACTGTTTTCTTAAAATGCCAAAACTTAGTAAATGTAACAATACCTAACAGTGTTACAAGTATTGGTACTTGGGCTTTTTCAAGTTGCAAAAGCTTAACAAATATAACGATACCAAATAGTGTTACAAGCGTTGGTAGGTTTGCTTTTTATGGTTGTGAACATTTAGCAAATATAGCAATATCAAATAATATTACTGTTATTGGAATGGATGCTTTTTATGATACAGCCTGGTATAATAACCAACCTGACGGTATGATAGTGGCAGGTAAAGTGTTGTATAAATATAAAGGAAGTATGCCCGAAAACACAAAATTAATTATACCGAATGAGATTGTTTCAATTACAGATGAGGCTTTTTATGATTGTGAAAATCTCTCAAATGTAATAATTCCAAACAGTGTTGCAAGTATTGGAAATCGTGCTTTTTATGGTTGTGAAAATCTATTAAATGTAACAATTCCAAGTAGTGTTGCAAATATTGGTCATAGTGCCTTTGAATATTGCGAAAATTTAGAAAGTATTAATATTCCTTATGGTATTAAAAGTATTGAAGATGGTACTTTTAAGGACTGTTCAAATTTAGTAAATATAACCATTCCTGAGACTGTTACAAGCATTGCCTCCCATGCATTTGAAGGTTGTATGCGATTAGAAAATATATCAATTCCTGATAGTGTTGTTGATATTGGCAGATATGCTTTTAATTGTACAGAATGGTATGATAATCAACCTGATGGAATTGTATTTGCAGGTAAAATATTATATAACTACAAGGGTGATATGCCGAAAAACACAGATATTATTATTTCTAACGGAACAAAAGCTATTTCACAGGGTGCCTTTAGTGATTGTGTGAATTTAAGAAGTATATCTATTTCGAACAGTATTTCAAATATCAGTAGTGATATGTTTAGTGGTTGTACAGGTTTAACAAATGTATTCATTCCAAATACAGTCACTGAAATAGGTTATAATGCTTTTGAACATTGCTCAAGTTTAAAAGATATTAATATTCCGAACAGTGTTACAAGTATAGGAAACAGTGCTTTCTATTACTGTACAAGTTTGGAAAATATAGTCATCCCTGTTGGTACTAAAAGTATTGGAAGTAACGCTTTTTACGGCTGTTTAAATTTAAGTAGTGTAACGATTCCTAACACCGTTACAAGTATTAATGAAGCAGTATTCGAAGATTGTACAAAATTAAAAAGTATAGTAATTCCTGAAAGTATTAATGCTATTAAGTCGTTTGCTTTTTCTGGTTGTACAAGTTTAAAAACTATTATAATTCCTAAAAATGTTAATTTTTTGGGACATAATTGTATTGGTTATTATTATGATGAAGACAGTCACGATTACTTAAAAATTGAAAATTTTAAAATTTACGGTTACAAAAATACTGCGGCAGAAAAGTATGCTCAAGATAATGGTTTTGAATTTATAAGTCTTGCAGATGATATAATATTTTCTGATAAATCTACAGGTATAACCGTCAGTGGTGTTATGCAAAATGATGCTGTTTTAAATGTAACTAAACTTGAAAACACATTTAAAAATTCAGTTGCAACATATGACATAACCTTGCAAAAGGACGGTGCTGTTATTCAGCCCGACGGTACAATTACTGTTAAAATTCCAAGCAGTGCAGAAAATTGTAAAGTAATGTGGTTAAAGGGTGACGGTACAGCCGAAGATATGAATGCAAAATATACAGACGGCTGTTATGTATTTACCACAGACCATTTAAGCGTTTATGCATTGGTACAGGATAAAACAATTCTCACAGGCGACGCAAACCAAGACGGCATTGTAAATGTAAACGATGTTACATACTTGCAAATGCACATTGCAGGCAAAAAAAACACCGACGGTTCGGCTTTTATTGACGAAACAAACAAGCAGTTGTTTGACTGCGTTGATATGAACAAAGACGGCAAACTCTCCGTTGCCGATGTAACAGCATTGCAGATTCAAATATCACAGAATAATTAAATAACAACCAACCCTTTCTTGATAAGGTGGCAGGCACAGACTTGCCGCCTTTTGCTTTGTGTGTGAAAAATTTGAATTTTGCGTAAATAAAAAAATAATTCCTATAAAATCACAAATAGTTTACGGTGAGGTATTGCTACATATGCTTTTTTGTGATAAAATGGTAAATAATACGAATTGCAAATAAATTATTGTGATATTTTTTATAAAAAAAGGAAACATTTTTATGAAGCTATGTACTAAATGCAAGCATTTGCACAATGATGAGGACGCAGTGTGCAGTAACTGTAATTCTCCTCTTGAGAGCATTACCGACGAGAATACTCCCGTATATCTCCTTTCTGCCGAGGGATTTGAGCTTGAGCGTGTTAAAACAGCACTTGAAGACAATTCTATCCCTTGCGACAGCGTTATTAAGGACAAACAGCTTAAAAAGCAGGAATTTATAAATAAAAATTCTGCCGAAAGCGATATTTTGGTTCCTTATGCCGCATATGAAAAAGCCTACGATATATGTATAGGAATCGGCGCAATTAAAGAAGATGATACTCAGGTTCTTGAAGATGCGGTTGAGCAAAAAGACAGTAACGAGCCTACTCTTGACGAAAAATTCGAGAAGATGAGCGGCGTTAAACGCACCACTGTAAGAGTTCTTTCTGCTATTGCGTTTCTTGCTCTTGTTGCTCTTGCAGTGTACGGCACAGATTTTATAACGGGTTTTATAAAAGGTTTATTTGGTTAAATTAATTATTTTGGAGGAAAAACTATGAATATTGAAACAAAATGCGTGCAGGCAGGCTGGCAGCCAAAGAAAGGCGAGCCGAGAGAATTGCCGATTTATCAGAGCACTACTTTTAAGTACGACACAAGCGAAGAAATGGGTAAACTCTTTGATCTTGAGGCAGAGGGATATTTTTACACAAGACTTCAAAACCCTACCAATGACAGCGTAGCCGCTAAAATCTGCGCTATGGAGGGCGGCGTGGCTGCAATGCTCACTTCAAGCGGTCAGGCTGCAAACTTCTTTGCTGTGTTTAATATCTGCGAGGCAGGCGACCATCTTATCGCCTCATCTTCAATTTACGGCGGTACATACAATCTCTTTGGTACTACCCTCAAGAAGATGGGCATTGAATGTACTTTTGTAGATCAGGATCTTCCCGAAGAAGAGCTTGCCAAGCTCTTTAAGCCAAACACTAAGGTTGTATTCGGCGAAACAATCACTAATCCGACTGTTTCTGTTTTTGATATTGAAAAATTTGCAAGACTTGCACATTCACACGGTGTTCCGCTTATTGTAGACAACACATTTGCTACTCCCGTAAACTGCCGTCCGTTTGAGTTCGGCGCAGACATTGTTACTCACTCAACAACCAAGTATATGGACGGTCACGCAACAGCGGTTGGCGGCTGTATTGTTGACAGCGGTAATTTTGACTGGCTTGCTCATGCTGACAAATATCCGGGACTTACAACTCCCGACGATTCATACCACGGTATTGTTTATGCCGAGCGTTTCGGTAAGGCGGCTTACATCACAAAGGCTACTTCACAGCTTATGCGTGACCTCGGTGCTATTCAGTCACCGCAGCACGCTTATTACCTCAATATCGGTCTTGAGTCACTTCACCTTAGAATGAAAAAGCATTGTGAGAACGCACTTGCCGTTGCAAAATATCTTAAAAACAACGAAAATGTAGCGTGGGTTTCCTATCCTGACCTTGAAGACGACAAGTATCACGAGCTTGCTAAAAAGTATCTTCCGAACGGTTCTTGCGGTGTACTTGCTTTCGGTATCAAGGGCGGCAGAGAAGAATCAATAAAGTTTATGGATTCGCTTAAGTTTATCACAATCGTTACTCATGTTGCCGACGCAAGGTCATGTATTCTTCACCCCGCAAGCCACACACACCGTCAGATGACAGACGAACAGCTTATTGAGGCAGGAGTAGCTCCTGACCTTATCCGCCTTTCTGTAGGTATTGAAAATGCGGATGATATTATCGCAGACCTTGCACAGGCGTTTGAAAAAATTTAAAAATTATACTCGGGAGTTGATTTTATGTCAGCTTATGTTTCTGCTGTAATAGTTGCGGCGGGCGGCTCTGTAAGAATGGGAATTGCAGACAGCAAACAGTTTATTCCGCTTCTTGACAAGCCGGCTATTGAATATACTTTAAAAGCATTTCAGAAATGCTACCTTATAAAAGAAATTGTTATAGTTTGCCGTGAGCAGGATGTTGACCGCATTAACGAACTTGTAAATCAAAACGGATTTACAAAGGTCAGCAAAGTTGTGCTCGGCGGTTCTTCACGCTCCGCAAGCGTGCGCAACGGCATTAAGGCGGCGAATGAAAAGGCAAAATATTTTGCTATTCACGACGGCGCCCGTCCGCTTATTACTGTTGACGAAATCGAAAGAGTTGTTGAGGCGGCTTTTGAAACCGGTGCGGCAACCCTCGGAACATCCGTTACGGATACAATCAAAATCGTTGACGGATTTAATAAGATTGAGAGCACACCGCTCCGCTCACAGCTTAGAGCAGTGCAGACTCCGCAGGTTTTTGAAAGAGATTTGTATATGTTTGCTCTTGAAAATGCAGGAGAAAACAGCCTTGAATTTACCGACGACTGCGCTCTTATCGAAAATATGGGCGGCGAAGTTCTCGTTGTAAAGGGCAGTGAAGAAAATATTAAACTCACCACCCCCGTAGATGTAATTCTTGCGGAAAGTATACTTAAAAACCGCCTTAAAAACGGTAATTGTTGAGTGAAAGGATAACATATGAGGATTGGTCACGGTTACGATGTTCATAAATTTGCAGAAAACAGAAAACTCATTTTAGGTGGAACAGAAATTCCGTATGAGTTTGGCCTGCTCGGTCATTCCGATGCCGATGTGCTTGTTCACGCAGTAATGGACAGCTTGCTCGGCGCTGCGGCTCTCGGTGATATAGGCAAACATTTTCCCGATACCGATGAAAGGTACAAAGGCGCAGACAGCATTGCTTTGCTCAAAGAGGTTTGCAGAATCCTTGACGAAAACGGCTACAAAATCGGCAATATTGATTCTACGGTAATTGCCCAAAAGCCGAAGCTTAAGGATTATATCTATGCCATGAGAGAAAATATTGCGAATGCTTGCGGCATTGATATTTCGCAGGTAAGCGTAAAGGCAACCACAGAAGAAAAGCTCGGTTTTACAGGCAGGCTTGAGGGCATTTCCGCTCACGCTGTTTGTATTATCGAATAATGAATTAATTAAGGATATTGAGCATACATATTAAACTATGAATGTTTGTATCATACACAAAAATAATGGAGGCACACAAAAATGAAAAATTGTCCAAGATGTAACGCACAGATGGAAGACAACGCTGTTTTTTGCCAGAATTGCGGTTTTTCTGTTGCACAGCAGGCAGAACCACAGGCACAGCAGCCACAGTACAATCAGTATGCGGCAGCTCCCGCTCCTGTTGTAGATCAATATGACCATACAGCTGAATTTTCTGCCGAAGATGTTTCTGAAAACAAGCTTTTGGCAGCAGTGATTTATGTATCAAGCATACTCGGTATTATTGTTGCACTTATTGCACAGAGCTCAAGAAAGTCTAAGTATCTTGATTTCCATATCAAGCAGGGACTTAAATCATTTGTTGTAATGTTTTTCCTCGGCGTAATCGGAGTCGTTTTATCATGGACTTGTATTTTTGCGATTGCGGCAGCTGTTTGTGAGGTTATCGTTCTTGTTTGCAATTATATCTGTCTTTTCAAGTCACTTGCCAACAAGTCAATCGAAATTCCGGTTATTCGCAGCCTCGGTTTCCTTAAATGATTTAACTTAAATCATACAAGCCACACCTCGTTCATATTATTGAACGAGGTGTTTTTATGATAAAAAAATTATCGTTGGCTTTGATTATTGCAATAATTTTTACGGCGATACCTGTATTTTCGGTTGAAGTCAATGCTGTGACGGAAGAAACGATTACAGCGCCGTCTGCCGTGCTTATGGAAACTTCATCGGGCAAAATATTGTTTGAAAAAAATCCGCACGAACAGCGTCCCTGCGCATCCATTACAAAGGTTATGACAATGCTGCTTGTTTGCGAGGCAATCGACAACGGAAAATTGAGCCTTGACGATACAATCACCGCCTCGGCGCACGCAGCGTCAATGGGCGGCAGCGACATATGGCTCGAAGAGGGCGAAACTATGAGTGCAGACGATATGATAAAAGCGACGGTTGTTGCATCGGCAAACGATGCGGCGGTTGCGCTTGCAGAGCATCTGTGTGGTAGCGAAGAAGTGTTTGTAGAGAAAATGAATGAAAAGGCAAGTCAGCTCGGAATGAATGACACGGTATTTAAAAACTGCAACGGACTTGACGAGGACGGACACATTACCTCAGCTTATGATGTCGCGGTAATGTCGAGAGAACTTATGAAGCACGAAATGATTTTTGATTACACTTCAATATGGCTTGATAATCTTCGTGACGGAAAAACACAGATTGTAAATACCAATAAACTTTTAAAGACATATAAAGGCATAACAGGACTTAAAACAGGCACAACAAATGATGCCGGCTGCTGTATGGCGGCATCGGCTACAAGGGGAGATATGAGCCTCGTTGCGGTAGTACTTGGCTGTAATTCGGGCAAAGAAAGATTTTCGGACGCAGCCGCTTTGCTTGATTACGGTTTTGCAAACTTTTCGGTAACACAGTTGAAAGCACCCGAAGATTTACCGAAAACAATTAAGGTTGAAAACGGTATGCAGGGCAATATCGGTATCGGCTGTGATGTAAACGCAAGCATTGTGCTTGATAAAAACAGCAGTTCAAAGATAGTTTCAAAAATTGATTTGCCCGAAAGCATAGAAGCCCCCGTTGTGAGCGGACAAAAGCTTGGCACGGTTACATACAGCCTTGACGGCAATGCCGTAAAAAGCTTTGAAATTACCGCTTTGCAGGACGCAGAAAAGATTTCTTTTGCCTCAGTTTTCTCGGTTTTATTAAATTCTATAATTTCTTTATAAAATATACAAAATGACCTTGCAAAAAGTCGGGAATTATAGTATAATAAGACAGCAAAGATACTTGTTTCGGATTTTATGTTGCTTTTATCACCGTTTTTACGGTATATTACGCAGTATTATTCCGAAAGGGAATTTTGGGGGAATTAATAATGGCTACAAAACTTACAGACAAATATTTAAAAGGTTTCGTTAATGAACACGAGTATGAGGGTGTGGCTGCTGAAGTAAAGGCTGCTCACAAGGTGCTCCACGACGGTACAGGTCTTGGAAACGATTTCCTTGGCTGGCTTAATCTTCCTACAGATTATGACAAAGAGGAGTTTGCAAGAATTAAGGCTGCTGCCGAGAAGATTAAAAAAGATTCCGATGTATTTATCGTAATCGGTATCGGCGGTTCATACCTCGGTGCAAGAGCCGCAATTGAATTTCTTACTTCACAGAACTACAACCTTACTTGTAAGGATACACCGCAGATTTACTTTACAGGTAACTCAATCAGCTCATCTGCACTTGCAGAGATTATGGAGCTTTGCGAGGGTAAAGATGTATCTGTAAATATGATTTCAAAATCAGGTACTACAACCGAGCCTGCCATCGCATTCCGTGTATTCCGTGAAATGCTTGAGAAAAAGTATGGCAAAGAGGGTGCAAGAGAGCGTATTTACTGCACAACAGATAAGGCTAAGGGCACACTTAAGGCTCTTGCAGACGAAGAGGGTTACGAAACATTCGTAGTTCCTGATGATGTAGGCGGTCGTTTCTCTGTACTTACAGCAGTAGGTCTTCTTCCGATTGCTGTTTCAGGCGCTGACATTGACGCTCTTATGCAGGGTGCGGCAACTGCACAGCAAGAATTTGACAATGACGACCTCGCTACAAACGATTGCTACAAATATGCGGCACTCCGTAACATTCTTTACCGTAAGGGTAAAACAATGGAGGTTATGGTATCTTACGAGCCTGCTTACACAATGATGTCTGAATGGTTTAAACAGCTTTTTGCAGAGAGTGAGGGCAAGGATAACAAGGGCATTTTCCCTGCAAGCGTTATCTTCTCAACAGATCTTCACTCACTCGGTCAGTACATTCAGGACGGCAGAAGAACTATGTTTGAAACTGTTGTTCTCTTTGATAAATGTAAAAAAGAAGTTACACTCGGCACAGATCCTACTAATGTTGATGGTCTTAACTTCCTTTCGGGAAAGACAATGGGATATGTAAATCAGAAAGCTTTTGAGGGTACGGTTCTTGCTCATAACGACGGCGGTGTACCTAACATCGTTCTCAATGTTCCTGAGATGAACGAATCAGAGCTTGGCTATCTCATCTATTTCTTTGAAAAGGCTTGTGCTATTTCCGGCTATATGCTTGGCGTAAATCCATTTAACCAACCCGGCGTAGAAAGCTACAAGAAGAATATGTTTGCTCTCCTTGGCAAACCGGGTTATGAGGATCAGAAGGCTGCTCTTGAGGCAAGACTCAAGTAATTTCTTTTGTAAATAAGTTTAATATTCTGGAGGAACTAATATGGTTACTTTACTTATCGGTAAAAAAGGAACAGGCAAAACAAAAAAACTTATCGCTCTTGCTAATGAGGCAGTTGCTGCTTCTGCAGGTAATGTTGTTGTAATTGAAAAGGGCGCAAAGCTTACTTACGATGTAACACACAAGGCAAGACTTATTGATACCGAGCAGTACCTCATTGAGGGTTACGATATGCTCTTTGGTTTTATCAGCGGTATCTGCGCAGGCAACTATGATGTTACAGACATTCTTGTTGACTCAACATTCAAGATTTGCCCTACAGGTGTTGACGGTGTAGAAACTTTCACAAAGAAGTTGCAGGAGCTTTCAGAGGCTTCATCGACAAACATCGTTCTTCTTATTTCAGCAGAGGAGTCAGAGCTTCCTGAATCTATCAACGCTGTTTGCCAGAAGGTATAATTAATTTCAAGTTTTAACGGACTGCTCTCTTTTGCAGGGCAGCCCGTTTTTTCTGCAATTTTGCGTTGCGGTAAGATTGATAAATTATGGTTTAGCTGAATACTTCATTAGATATTATAAAAGTTTGACCAAGCTTTTATAATTAAGCAGTAAAATATTCTGCTAAAATCTGACTTTTTTCAACTTTCAAAACTTTTTCACTTGAAATTCACAAAAATTATATCTTGCTGTCAGTTTTAGTTTATATAATTTTACAGAAAAACTAAATGGGAAGGGAATAACGATGAATTTAAAAAAATTAATTTTAAAAGCGTCACTCGGCGATAAAAAATCACTTGATTTTATTGCCGAAAAATATCAGAATTATGTCTGCTTTTTCTGTTCAACTGTAATTTCAGACAGTCAAAAAGCTGAAAATGCATTTAAAAAATCTTTCAAGGCTGTTTTTTCTGCCATAGAAAAAAATCCTAAAGTCGATAACCTTGACGAAATTGTAACATACGAAACCGCAAGAGTTTGCAAAGGCTTTATTTCCGATGAAAAAAACTCTGACAATATTCCTGCAAAGTTACAGCCTTTTGCAGATAAAGACAAAATATCATCTGTATCTGCAATTACAGCCGAACAGAAAAAACTTTTTGTGAATGCTCTTAAAGCCGTAGGAGCAAATCAAAGAATCGTACTTGCTCTTAATTTATTATGCGATTATGACGCAAAGAAAATTGCCGATGTTTTAAAAATTTCTGAAGATAAAGTGCAAAATTCTCTTGATTACGGCAGAGAAAATGTAAAAAAACAGTTAAGACTGTCAAACGGAAATTTCAGTAAAAGAGATATTGTTTTCTTAATGACGGCATCATCTGATATAGTTAAAAGCGCTGCGGCACAGAAAAAACTTTCCGATACTGCCGAAAAAGCAGTTGATGATATAGTGCTGTCTTTGGCTAAACCGCAAAAATCGGATAAAAAGAAAGCGTGGATTGCAATTTCAGCCGTTGCTGTTTTTCTTATTGCTGTTATAGTTGTTTTTGCCGTAACTTCAAATAAAAATAACGGTACCCCAACAGCTACGGATGCTTCTGTAACTGTCGGAACAAAAACATCTGCCACCATAGGCACCGATGAGGCAAAGGGTACTCATCACGCAGAGATTAATATTCGTGATTACGGTGTAATTAAGGTTGAGCTTGACGGTGATGTTGCTCCGATTACGGTTGCAAACTTTATAAATCTTGCAAACAGCGGTTTTTATGACGGACTTACTTTCCACCGTATTATTGACGGATTTATGATGCAGGGCGGCGACCCGTTAGGAAACGGTACAGGCGGTTCGGATAACACAATCAAGGGTGAATTTTCGCAGAACGGCGTAGAAAATAACCTTTCACATACAAGAGGTGCGATTTCTATGGCTCGTTCAACAGATATGGACAGCGCAAGTTCACAGTTCTTTATTGTTCAGTCAGACAGCACATATCTTGACGGTCAGTACGCTTGCTTCGGATATGTAACCGACGGTATGGATATTGTCGATAAAATCTGTAAAAATGCGGTAACAACCGACAGCAACGGTTCTGTAGACAAAGAAAATCAGCCTGTTATAAATTCAATTAAAATTACAGATTAAAACTAAACGGACTTGATTTTTTTCAAGTCCGTTTTTAGGTTATTGTCTTAGAGTTTATTTCAATGTTTGTGTAACTTTAATAAAAACATTACGATATAAAAAGGAGGTAAACGCTTGAAAATATTGGTAGATGCAGACGCTTGTCCCGTTGTAAAACAAGTTGAAAAGATTGCTAAAAAGCACAGAGTGCCTGTCACTTTGCTTTGCGATACAAACCACATTCTTTCATCAAATTACAGTGAAATTAAAGTAATCGGTGCAGGCGCTGACGCTGTTGACATTGCGCTTGCAAATCTTTGTCAAAGCGGAGATATTGCTGTTACGCAGGATTACGGAGTTGCGGCTCTTGTACTCGGCAAAGGCGGTTATGCAATTCATCAGTCGGGAAAAATATTTACAAATGAGAATATCGACGGACTTTTAATGGAGCGGCATATCAACAAAAAGGCAAGAATGTCATCTTCAAAAAATCATCTCAAAGGGCCTAAAAAGCGTACAAAAGAGGACGATTTAAGGTTTGAATCGGCATTTGAAAGTCTTTTATGCGGAATATTGTCACACGATTTAAAATAAAGAACGCAAAATAGAAAATATTGTCTTAATTTTCTTTACAAAACAGGCATTTTATAGTATTATTATAGTAATTATATTACACAGTGGGGTGTTAAGTTATGAAACCAAAATACAATAGAATTTTATTAAAACTTTCAGGCGAATCACTTGCAGGTGATCAGAAAACAGGTATCGACTTCGACAAAGTTGTTGAAATATGTAAACCAATCAAAAAGTGCGTAGACGCAGGCGTTCAGGTAGGTATCGTTGTTGGCGGCGGTAACTTCTGGAGAGGCAGAAGTTCAGGTGATATGGACAGAACAAGAGCAGACCATATGGGTATGCTTGCAACTGCAATTAACGCTCTCGGCGTAGCAGACGCACTTGAGCAGCTCGGCTGCGTAGTAAGAGTTCAGACCGCTATTTCAATGCGCCAGGTTGCAGAGCCTTACATTCGCAACAAGGCTATGTGCCATCTCCAATCAGGCAAGGTTGTAATCTTCGGTTGCGGTACAGGTAACCCGTTCTTCAGCACAGACACAGCTGCCGCTCTTCGTGCAAACGAGATTGAGGCTGACATTATGATGAAAGCTACAATGGTTGACGGCGTATATGACAGCGACCCTAAAACAAATCCAAACGCTAAGAAGTACGATGTTGTTTCTTTCCACGAGGTTCTCAACAAGGACCTTGCGGTAATGGACAGCACAGCAGCTTCACTTTGTAAGGACAACAAGCTCCCTGTTCTCGTTTTCAGCCTTGAAGACCCTGAGAATATTTATCGTGCGGTATGCGGTGAAAACATCGGTACTGTAGTTGATGCTATAGACTAATATTTTATGATGAATTAACGGAGGAAACATTATGCAAACACAGATTAAAAAGGCTTCTGAATCTATGGAGAGAAGAGTATCTCATATGCAGCAGGAGTTTTCTGAAATCAGAGCCGGCAGAGCAAACCCCGGTGTACTCGATAAGGTAAAGGTTGATTATTACGGCGCACCTACTCCTGTAAATCAGCTTGCGGCAGTTTCGGTAACAGAGGCAAGAACTCTCACAGTTCAGCCTTGGGATATGTCTGTTTTAAGACAGATTGAAAAGGCTATTCTTACATCTGACATCGGTATTAACCCACAGAACGACGGTAAGGTTATCCGCCTTGTATTCCCGCCTCTTACAGAGGACAGAAGAAAGGAAATCGTAAAAGACATTATGAAGATTTCCGAAGATACAAAGGTACAGGTAAGAAATGTTCGCCGTGACTTAATCGACAAACTTAAGGCTATGAAGAAGAGCGGCGAGCTTACAGAGGACGATTTAAAGCAGGGCGAAAAGAAAGCACAGGAGCTTACAGACAAGTATATCAAGAATATAGACACAATTTCAGCCGCAAAGCAGAAAGAAATTTTGGAGATGTAATATGGCTTTTTGGAATTCAAAGTCTGAAGAAGCTAAAAAAACGGATATAATTTTACCCGAACACATAGGTATTATAATGGACGGTAACGGCAGATGGGCAAAAAAGCGCAGTCTGCCTCGTTCTGTCGGACATCGTGAGGGCGCAAAAACTTTCAGAAAAATCACAAGATATTGCTCGGACATCGGTATAAAATATCTTACCGTTTATGCTTTTTCAACTGAAAACTGGAAACGCCCGGAGGATGAAGTCAGCGCTCTTATGAAACTTTTTAAGTCTTACCTTAATGAGGCGCTTGAGGACTTCAAAGATGACAGCATTGTTGTAAAATTTATCGGAGATAAATCTCATTTCAGCTTAGATTTGCAAAATCTTATGATTGAAAACGAGGAAAGTTCAAAAGACCGTGACGGTATGGTGCTTAATATTGCTATGAATTACGGCAGCCGTGACGAAATTGTGCGTGCCGTTAAAAATATAAGCACAGATGTAAAAAACGGTAAGATTGATGTTGAAAATATTGACGAAGCGCTTTTTTCAAATTATCTTTATACCGCCGGTCAGCCCGATCCCGATTTGATTATCAGACCGAGCGGTGAATACAGAATTTCAAACTTTATGCTATGGCAGGCTGCTTATACCGAGTTTGTCATAATGAATAAGCTCTGGCCTGATTTTGAAAAATCAGACCTTGACGAGGCTATTAATATATACTCTCAACGCAACAGGCGCTTTGGAGGAGTATAAAGAAGCAGGTAGATCAGTTATGAAATCATTAAAAGCAAGACTTCTTACAGCGGTTGTCGGCATTTCCATAATTTTAGTTTTGCTGTTTTTGGGAGAAATACAGCCGCTCGTAATCGCCTTTGCGGTAGCTGCGGTTACGGCGTTTATGACAGGCGAATACTTACACGCTAACAAGCTGTTGAAAAAATATTTTATTTCGGTTCCGTGCATACTATTTGCAACAGTAATTCCCATAGTATTAAATACGGGCTTGGTATATCCGATTATTGCCGTTTTTATGATAGTGGGGTTTGCTATGCTGATATACAATCACAAGCAAATCAATTATCTTGACTTTGCGTATGCGATGTTCGGCACACTTCTTATCACATTCGGAATGAGTGCGTTTTCGGCTCTTTGCCTTAATTGCAAGCCGTTGAGTTTTTACTTTGCTACTATTTTTTCACTTCCTTGGATGGCAGACGCAGGCGGATTTTTTATCGGCGCAAGCTTTGGCAAACATAAACTTTGTCCGAATGTCAGCCCTAAAAAAACGGTTGAGGGCGCAGTCGGCGGAGTAATTTTCTGCGTATTGACTGCCGTTGTACTCGGTTTGCTCTTTGCGTTTGTAATTGCTCCCGAATATAAGTTTAACTTTGTTGCTCTTATCATTCTCGGTGTTGTTGACGCCGTGGTTTCTATTTTCGGCGACTTGAGTTTTTCTCTTATCAAGAGAAGTGTAGGCATTAAGGACTACAGTTCTGTATTTCCCGGTCACGGCGGTATGCTCGACAGATTTGACAGCATTATTTTTACCGCTCCTGTTATGCTTGCAATCAATCAGTTTTTGCCTTTTGCTACGGTGGTGTAAATTATGATTAAAAATATTTCCGTTTTAGGTTCAACAGGTTCAATCGGTACTCAAACGCTTGATGTTGTCGATAAACTTAACTTGAATGTTACAGCGCTTACCGCAAATTCAAATGTAAAGCTAACGGAACAGCAGATAAGAAAGTATAAGCCGCAGATTGCAGTGCTTTTTGACGAAGAAAAAGCAAAAGAATTACAGCTTGCGGTCAAAGATACCAATACAAAAGTTCTCGGCGGAATGGACGGACTTATTGCGGCGGCAACCGAAAAAAGCTGCGAACTTGTACTTAATTCCGTTGTGGGAATGGTAGGCTTGCTGCCCACAATTGCGGCGGCAAATGCCAAAAAAGATATTGCGCTTGCAAATAAGGAAACTCTTGTTGCGGGCGGACATCTTGTTACGGATGCTGTCAGGGATAATAATGTAAGGCTTTTGCCTGTTGACAGCGAGCACTCGGCAATTTTTCAGTGCTTGCAGGGTATGCCGCAGAATAAGGCGCTTAAAAAGCTGATACTTACGGCATCGGGCGGTCCTTTCTTTGGCAGAACCCGTGACGAACTTAAAGATGTTACGGTAGAGCAGGCTCTTAATCATCCGAATTGGAGTATGGGTGCTAAAATCACCATAGACTCTGCTTCAATGATGAATAAAGGACTTGAAATTATAGAGGCAAGCAGACTTTTTGATGTTGAGGGCGACAGAATTGATGTTGTGGTTCACAGAGAAAGTATAATCCATTCGCTTGTTGAGTATGACGATAATTCGGTTATCGCTCAACTCGGCTTGCCCGATATGCGTATTCCTATTCAGTATGCGGTTACATATCCCGACCGTTATGAGTCGCCTGTAGGCGAGCTTAAACTTGCGGATATTGCCAAAATGACATTTTTTGAGCCTGATTACAAGACCTTTGAATGTCTTACAGCGTGCAAGAAAGCCCTTGATACAGGCGGTACGGCTACGGCTGTGGTAAACGGCGCAAATGAAGAGGCAAACGCTTTATTCCGTCAGGGAAAAATATCTTTCCTTGAAATCGGCAGTCTTGTTACGGAATCATTAAATGCCGTAAAGACAATTAATCAAAAAAATGTTGAGGATGTTCTGAACGCAGACGCACTTGCAAGAGAGTTTGTACGCAGAACGGTAAACAAATAATTAGATTTTGCGGAATTTTTATCTGGAGTTGATTGACCAAATATGCAAATATTAGTAACTATAGCCTTGGTAGTAATTGCGGTGCTGCTTTTTGAGCTGATTATAGGATTACATGAGTTCGGACATTTCATTACGGCAAAGCTTTCGGGCATTAAGGTAAATGAATTTGCACTTGGAATGGGGCCAAAGCTTTTTAGTTTTAAAAAGGGCGAAACACAGTATTCTTTAAGACTTTTTCCAATCGGCGGATTCTGTGCAATGGAGGGCGAGGACGAAGACAGTCCCGAGCCACGCTCGTTTAATAATGCAAAGGTCTGGAAACGAATGATAGTCATTATTGCGGGTGCGGTAATGAATATAATTCTTGGCATAATTTTTTCTTTTATAATGGTCATTCCGCAGGAGGCATACTCTTCTACGACTGTTGAACAGTTTGACCCACGCTCTTATTCCGCAAACTGCGGTTTACAGATCGGCGATAAAATCGTTAAGGTCAACGGATATGATATTTACAATTCAAAGGATTTATCTTTTTCGTTTGCAGGTGTAAACTGTGAAAATGTTGACGGTAAGTCTGTGTCCGTATATAAGCAGGACTGCGCAAATGCAATCTGTACGGAGTACAGTAAAATTGCAACCGATAAAAAGCCCGATGACGATACGCTCCTGAAACTTTACAATATCACATCCGACGGTTGTACGGCGGTGAATAATTCCGCCGACAAAACCGAGGCTAAAAAGGTGATGGACGATACCGTCAAAAAACTTTATGATACAATCGGTGTAACAGACTATACTCTCCCGACAATTACCGAAAAAGATACCCGTCAGCGTTATACTGCAACTGTTACGGTAATAAGGGACGGCAAAGAAGTTGAGCTAAACGATGTTCAGTTCTTTACTTACTATAAAAACGAAGAGGATAAAGAGGCAGATAAGCCGTCGGTTTCTCTTGATTTTTATGTTGAGCCAATCGACAAAACATTCACTTCTGTAATTAAACAGGGATTTTCCGAAGCTTTGTCAGTCGGCAGAATGGTATGGCAGTCGGTTGTATGGATTGCGCAGGGCAGATTTGGATTTAAAGATATGTCAGGTCCTGTCGGCATTGCATCTGCGGTAACACAGGTTGCCTCACAGGGACTTGAAACAAACTTCGGTTCTGCGGTATTTAATATTTTAAATGTTATGACCTTGATTACAATAAATCTCGGTATATTTAATATGCTCCCGTTCCCGGCACTTGACGGCGGAAGATTTTTGCTTTTGCTTATTGAGTGGATATTCAGAAAGCCGATACCGAGAAAGGTTGAGAAATATATCAATGCAGCAGGCTTTATTATTCTTATGGGCTTTATGGTTGTTGTAACCTGTAAGGATATATGGCAGTTGTTTACCGGACAGCTAAGCCTGTAGCACAGGAGGAATTACAGTGGGAAGTAAAAAACAAGTTAAGGTCGGCAATGTGCTTGTCGGCGGAGGTGCACAAATAAGCGTTCAGTCAATGCTGAATGTACCGTCAACTGATATTGAGGGTTCGGTTAAACAGGCTGTTGAACTTGAAAAAGCAGGTTGTCAGATTATAAGAGCCGCTATTCCTAACAAGGATGCGGTTAAACTTATTCCGGCATTAAAGCAGGCTCTTACAATTCCCGTTGTTGCCGACATACATTTCGATTATAAATTGGCGCTTGAGGCTTGTGCCGCAGGTGTTGACAAAATCCGTATAAATCCGGGCAATATCGGTTCTGATGACAGGGTAAAGGCGGTAGCCGACGCTTGCCGTCAGAGAAATATTCCTATCAGAATCGGCGTAAATTCCGGCTCGCTTGAAAAGGAAATTCTCGCAAAGTACGGTCACCCCACACCGCAGGCGCTTTGCGACAGTGCGCTTTATCATGCGTCTTTGCTTGAAAAGTTCGATTTTAACGATATTGTTCTTTCAATGAAAAGCTCAACCGTTCCGTTTATGGTTAAGGCTTATGAGCTTGCAAACGAGCAGTGCGATTATCCGCTCCACCTTGGCGTTACCGAGGCAGGTACCGAACGAATGGGCATTATCAAGTCGGCTGCAGGTATCGGTTCGCTGTTACTTCACGGAATCGGCGACACAATCAGAGTTTCTCTTACGGCTGACCCTGTAAAGGAAATCTATGCCGCTAACGATATTTTAAAAGCGCTCGGACTTAAAAAGAGCGGTGTGCAGTTTGTATCCTGCCCGACCTGCGGCAGAACAAGAATTGACCTTGTAAAAATTGCGGGAGAAGTTGAAAACAGACTTAAAGACTGTAAAAAGAATATCAAAGTAGCCGTAATGGGCTGTGTTGTAAACGGTCCCGGAGAAGCAAGAGAGGCCGACATCGGAATTGCAGGCGGTGACGGTTGCGGTCTTGTATTCAAAAAAGGTGAAGTAATCAGAAAAGTTCCCGAGGAGCAGCTTGTTGACGCTCTTATGGATGAAATCGATAAATTATAATTCTTATAAGGAAGAATATGAAAACACTCGGAGAAGTCTTTAATCCGTATCTTGCGGATAAACCGCTCGCTGATGATATATCATCAGCCGAGCTTTTAAAACTTAATATTAACAGTAATAATCGCTCAATCACAATGACTGCCAAATTTGGCGGTCTTGTGTTGAGGGATAACCTTTTTGCTGCCGAAAAACAAATTTCCAAATCCGAATTAAATCTCGGCTCTGTCAGAATTAATCCGATTTATGATTCTAAACTTTTTTCAGCAGATTATTTTCCTGAGCTGTATAAGGCGGTTAAGCGTGATATTCCGAGTATTAACGGCACACTTAACAACGCATTTGTTACCTATGAGGAAGGTAATTTGCAAATCACACTTAATAACGGCGGCAAAAGCCTTTTAGATGCCAAGGGTTTTGACAAGGCTCTTAAAAGGCTTGTTGCAGAGGAATTTTCGCTTGAAATCAACATTATATATACAGGTACGCTTGAAGTTGACGGACAGAGCGAAGAATATATGCAGGCAATGAAAAATGCCGCAGAAAAAATCGAAAGACAAAAGATTGAAGAAAGCGTGCACGATACTGCGAGCAATGAGGCTGTTACAAAAGCTGTAAAGGAAAAGAGAAATTCCGATGCAGTGCAGGAAATTGAAGTGCGGGAGGGCAAGTTTTTGCTGCCGCAGATTGTTGAAGCCTCAATAAAACCTTTTTACGGCAGGTCTATACGAGGTAAAATCGAGCCAATCAGCACAATTGTTGCCGACACAGGCAGAATAGTAGTATGGGGCGATATTTTTGATATTGAAAAAAAGGTAACAAAGTCGGGAGATAAAAATATTTTTGTAATCGACATTACCGACTATTCGGGTTCTACATCCGTAAAAGTTTTCGGAACAATCAAAGACACCGCAATTCTCGATAACCTGAAAAAAGGTGACACTGTAGTTGTTCAGGGCGATGTTGAATATGACCGCTACGCAGGCGAGCTTATGCTTATTGCAAGGTCAATCGGCACTGCAAATAAGGTTAAGGTTGTGGATAAAGCGGAGGAGAAGCGTGTCGAACTGCATTTGCATACGAATATGTCGCAGATGGACGCAGTAACCTCGGCAGGCGACCTTGTAAAAAGAGCCGCCGATTGGGGACACCCGGCAGTTGCAATCACAGACCACGGTGTTGCACAGGCTTTCCCTGACGCTATGAAAGCCGCCGATAAAATTAATAAAGACGGCGAAAAAATCAAGGTTATTTACGGCACAGAGGCTTACTTTATGGATGACCTTGTAGAATCTGTTTCGGGCAAAAGCGAAGAACCGCTTGACGGCACATTTATCTGCTTTGATATTGAAACTACCGGTCTTTCCGCAAATCGTGACAAAATCACAGAAATCGGTGCCGTAAAGGTTGAAAACGGACAGATAACCGATACTTTTTCAACTTTTGCAAATCCGGGTATGCCGATTCCCGCAAAGATAACCGAGCTTACGGGCATTACCGACGTTATGGTAAAAGACGCTCCGTCACAGAGCGAGGCGGTTAGCGCATTTCTTGAATTTGCAGGCGACAATGTGCTTGTTGCGCATAATGCACCGTTTGATACCTCGTTTATCCGTAAGGCTTGCGAAAATATGAACAGGGAGTACAACTACACTTCCATTGACACCGTTGCAATTTCAAGAGCCATTTTGACCGATATTAAAAACTGCAAGCTGGATACCGTTGCAAAGTATTTGCGACTTGGCGACTTTAATCATCACCGTGCAACCGACGATGCGGAAATGCTTGCAAGAATTTTTATAAATCTTTGTACCCGTCTTAAAGATGACTACAATATTACAAAAACCAACGAAATAAATACACAGATTGCAGGCGGCGGTGACTTCAAAAAACTGCCGACTTATCACCAAATAATTCTTGTAAAGAATTTAACAGGTCTTAAGAATTTGTATAAATTGATTTCTTACGCTCATCTCACATATTTTTATAAAAAGCCGAGAATACCTAAGAGTGAGCTTGTTAAGCACCGTGAGGGACTTATAATCGGCTCGGCTTGTTGTGCAGGTCAGTTGTATCAGGCTATACTTCTCGGAAAGCCGTGGCCTGAAATCAAAGCAATTGCATCATTTTATGACTACCTTGAAATTCAGCCTGCGGGAAACAATAATTTTATGATTCGTGAGGGCAGATTTGCCAATGAGGCAGAACTCCACGAAATTGATAAGACTATAGTAAAACTCGGCAAAGAACTCGGCAAGCCTGTTTGTGCTACTTGCGATGTTCATTTTATGGACCCGAAAGACGCCGATTACAGAAAAATTCTTATGGCTGGTCAGGGATTTAAAGATGCCGAAGACCAAGCTCCGCTTTACCTTAGAACCACAGCGGAAATGCTCAAAGAATTTGAGTACCTCGGCAAAGAAAAGGCATACGAAGTTGTTGTCACAAATCCACGCAAAATTGCCGATATGTGCGAGTCGATAAGACCTATTCCGAAAGGAACTTTCCCGCCTAACATTGAGGGTGCGGAGGAAGAACTCGTTTCTATCACATGGGAAAGGGCAAAGGAAAAATACGGTGACCCTCTTCCTGAAATTGTTAAGGCTCGTCTTGACAAAGAACTTAATTCAATTACAACCTACGGTTTCTCCGTACTTTATATGACCGCTCAAAAACTCGTTGCCGACAGCGAGGCACACGGTTATCTTGTAGGTTCCAGAGGTTCTGTAGGTTCGTCATTCGTTGCGACAATGTCGGGTATTTCCGAAGTAAATCCGCTTTGTCCGCACTATATATGCCCAAAATGTAAACACAGCGAATTTATTACAGACGGCAGTTACGGTTCGGGTTTTGATATGCCTCCTAAGAATTGCCCCGAGTGCGGCACTCTTATGGACCAGGACGGTCACGAAATTCCGTTTGAAACATTCCTTGGATTTAAAGGCGACAAAGTGCCTGATATTGACCTTAATTTCAGCGGTGAGTATCAGTCAAAATCGCACAGATACACGGAGGAACTGTTCGGTAAAAACAATGTGTTTAAGGCGGGTACTATTTCTACCGTTGCGGAAAAAACCGCTATCGGCTATGTAAAGGGTTATGCCAACGATAAGGGTATGATTCTTCATAAGGCTGAAATCAAGCGACTTGCTCTCGGCTGTACGGGCGTTAAGCGTACAACGGGTCAGCACCCGGGCGGTATGGTTGTTGTACCGAGAACAAGCGAAGTTTACGACTTCTGTCCTGTTCAGCACCCTGCAAACGATATGAAGTCCGACAATATTACCACTCACTTCGACTTCCATTCTATTCACGATACAATTACAAAACTTGATGAGCTCGGACACGATGTTCCGACAATTTATCACTATCTTGAACTTTATACTGGTATTCCCGTTATGAAAGTATCAATGAGTGACCCCGAGGTTATGAGCCTGTTTACATCAACCAAAGCTCTCGGTGTAACTCCCGAAGATATAGGCTCAGAAACAGGTACATTCAGCTTGCCCGAATGCGGTACTTCCTTTGTACGAGGAATGTTGGTAGAGGCTAAGCCAAAAACATTTACCGACCTTTTGCAGATTGCAGGTTTGTCACACGGAACAGGTGTATGGCTTGGCAATGCGCAGGAGCTTATTCATAATCATACCTGCGATATTTCAAGCGTTATCGGTACTCGAGATTCCATTATGACTTACCTTATGCATAAGGGACTTGAGCCGGGTATGGCATTTAAGATAATGGAAATTGTCCGTAAAGGTAATGCGACAAAATTGCTTACCGAAGAACATTTCAAGGCGATGAGAGATAACAATGTTCCCGAATGGTACATTGATTCCTGTATGAAAATTCAGTATATGTTCCCGAAAGCCCACGCCGCCGCATATATGATTTCTACATTGCGACTTGGCTGGTACAAGGTGCATAAGCCTGTTGAATATTACGCAGCTTACTTTACGGTACGAAGCGAAAACCTTGACGGTGTTGTGCTTATGCAGGGACATCAGGCTGTTAAAAACAGAATGAAACTTATAAAGCAAAAGCAAAGCGCCCACGAATCGTCTACAAAAGAAGATCAGGAGTACGCTACACTTCAGATTGTAAATGAAATGCTTGCAAGAAAAATTGAAGTTCTGCCTGTTGACATTTACAAATCCGAGGCTAAAATGTTCAAGGTTGAGGACGGCAAAATAAGACTTCCGTTTTCAACAATTCCCGGACTTGGCGAAAGCGCCGCAATATCTCTCGCTGAATCGGGAAAGGTAAATACATACCTTTCCATTGAAGAAATGCAGATAAAGACAAAGGTTTCCAAGTCTATTATTGAGTCGCTGAAAAATATCGGCGCACTTGAGGGACTTCCGGAAAGCTCACAGATGTCATTGTTTTAAGGAGTAGCGTAATAAATGAAAAAACTTTTTACATTAAAAAATGTACTGATTTGTATTCTTTTTACAATATTTTTGCTGTTTGTAAAGGATAATTTCAGTGTGGTATGGAACGCAATTTGTATGTTTGCATCTATTCTGACACCGTTTGTAATAGGATTTTTGTTTGCGTATATTTTGAATTTTCCTTACAAATTCTTTTATTCAAAAGTATTCGGATTTTTGAAAAACAAAAAAGCTTTTTTTGCGAAAATGCGCAAACCGTTATCTATAATTTGCACATATACGGCGGTAATTGCCGTACTCGGATTTTTGATTGCCATTCTTGTTCCGCAGATCGGCGACAATATTTCGAGCCTTGTTGAAAGAGTGCCGTCATATTTTAATTCAGTATATGAATGGCTTTCAAGCGTTGCCGATTGGGCTAATAAGACTTATAATGCAAACATTGATATTGACGCATCTTTTGCTCAACTCGGCAAAGAGATTGCAAAGAATTTAAACGGCACTACAATTGCAAATTTCTCAAAAAATGTGTTGTTTGATACTCTTCTACCTATGATTACAAACACCACGGCGGGAATTTATAACTTTATTATGGGTATTGTAATTTCCGTTTACTTCCTGTCAGCAAAGGAAATGTTGTGCAGACAGGTAAAGCGCCTTGCCGTTGCGTTTATTCCGATAAAATTCTTGCCTAAAGTTTATGAGATTGTCGATATTACCGATACAAAATGCGGTAGATTCCTTGTTGGCGACATTATTGACGCCGCTTTTATCGGAGTGCTCACATTCATTACAATGTCTATTTTCCAATTGCCGTATGCCGCATTGATTGCGGTTCTTATCGGCGTAACAAATATTATTCCTTTTTTCGGACCTTTCATAGGTGCAATCCCGAGTGCTATTATTCTATTCCTTGAAAGCCCGTGGGATATGATTATATTCATTGCGATTGTATTTGTTATTCAACAGCTTGACGGCAACCTTTTCAAGCCGAAGATTATCGGCAGTCAGGTCGGACTTTCAAGTTTCTGGGTACTTTTCAGCGTTATCGTCGGCGGAAGTTTATTCGGTATGGTAGGCTTTATTTTAGGTACTCCTATATATGCGGTTATTTATACGCTGATTGGCAAAAGAGTTAAAAACGCTATTGACAACAAAGGCAAAATCGCTCAGGAGGCACTTGACTTTGAGGTGCTGAATTATGTAAAGATTGCCACAGAACAAAAGAAGATAAGAGAAGAAAAGGAAAACGCTCAAAAGGAAAAGCTTTTGAAGTTTATCAAACCTGATAAACATACAAATTCCGAAAGCAATGACGATAATAAAGACGACAAAGAATAATATTTATTTTGCAGAGCAGTAAAATTGTTTGCTGCTCTGTAATTAAAAATATTTTTGTTAAAAAATTGACAAGTACATTTTTGTATGTTATTATATTAGCATATTAGCACGCTAAAGCGTTTTATAAAGAGGTTTTTATGAAAAAGAATTTAAAAATTACCCCCGAAGGAATGAAAGATTTTCTTTTTGCGGAGTGTTCGGCAATGGACGATGTATGCGGCAAAATAGAAAAGGTATTTACAAAGGGTGGTTTTAAGAAAGTAATCACACCGGGCATTGAATTTTACGATATTTTTTCAATGGAATGCAGCGGAATTGACCAGCAGTCAATGTTTAAATCAGTTGACAACAAAGGCAGACTTCTTGTTATGCGTCCCGATTCAACACTTCCGATTGCAAGAATGGTGTCGTCAAGACTTAAAAACAGCATTATGCCTGTAAGACTTTACTATAAGCAGGCAGTGTACAGAAATAACCCTACTCTTATGGGCAGAAGAAATGAATTTATGCAGATGGGCGTTGAATTGCTCGGCGTAAAGGGCAAGAGGGCAGACCTTGAGGTGCTTTCTACTGCTATCAGAGCTATTATGAGCGTTGCCGATGATTTCAGAATCGAGCTTGGACACGCACAGGTATTTAACGCACTTATCAGTGAAATAGATATTGACGAGGATTTCAAAGAGAAAATCAGAGTTACCATTGAGGGTAAAAACTATTCTGCTCTTAATAACCAGCTTGACAAACTTGAGCCTTGCAAGGCTGTAACCGCTATCAGAAGTTTGCCGTCGCTCTTTGGCGGTGACGAAGTGTTTGACAAGGCAACAGAGCTTTGCAGCGGCACAAAGGCTGTTGACGCACTCAATTATTTACATACACTCTACGATTCGCTTAAAACTCTCGGACTTGGGGACAAACTCATTGTTGACCTCGGTCTTGTACAGAGAAACGATTATTATACAGGTTTTGTTTTCTGTGGATATATTTCAGGCATAGGTGACGCAGTTCTTTCGGGCGGCAGATATGACGATCTTCTTTCTGAATTTGACGCTCCTATGGGCGCAGCAGGCTTTGCTATTGACACAGACGCAATCACAGAAAAACTGCTCTCGGACAAAAACACAAGCTATACTGATGTACCCGATGTTCTTGTATATGCAAATGACGGTGCGGAGATTAAAGCAATCAACGCTGTTGCCGATATGCAGAAAAACGGAATTAACGCTCGTTTCTGCGTGCTCGAAACTCTTGAAGAGGCAAAGGCTTTTGCGGAAAAAATGGGTATAGACAAAGTACAAATAATCGGCTGAAGTGCGAAAGGATTTTCTAAATGAAACCATTAAGAATAGCTCTTACAAAGGGCAGACTTGAGAAAACAACTATTGAGCTTTTTCAAAAAATCGGTTACAACTGCGACGAGGTTATCAATAAGGGCAGAAGATTGATTCTTCCTATCGGTGACAACGACTTTGAGGTTGTGCTTGCAAAGGCGGCCGATGTTATTACATATGTTGAGCACGGTGTGTGCGACCTCGGCGTGGTAGGTAAGGACACAATTCTTGAGAACGGCAATTCTTTTTACGAGTTGCTTGACTTAGGCTTCGGCAAGTGCAGATTTGCCCTTGCTACTAAAAAAGGCACAGATTTTTACAGTGGCTACAACACAAAGACTATTGCCACAAAGTATCCGAATGTAACCCGTGCATTTTTTGACGATAAAAATATGGATGTCAGAATTATTAAAATCGAAGGCTCTGTAGAGCTTGCTCCGCTTGTGGGACTTTCTGACGGCATTGTAGATATTGTAGAAACCGGCTCAACACTCAAGGCGAACGGACTTGAGGTTATTGAGTGGGTAACTGAGATTTCGGCAAGACTGATTGCAAACACAGCAAGCCTTAAACTTCGCAAGGCTGAAATTGAGGAACTTCAAAAGAAACTGGAGGCTGTAACAAAATGATTACTACTGTAATTGCTGACGGAAAAAAGGAATACGATTTTATAGAGCTTCTCAAAAGCAGAGCGCAAAATTCAGACAAGAATGTTATTCCGATTGTGTCTGAAATCATTGAAAATGTTAAGACAAACGGCGACAAGGCGGTATATGACTACACCGTTAAATTTGACGGCAAAGCACCTGAAAAGGCAGAGATTTCTGCTGATGAAATCGACGCCGTAATTTCTGAATGTGACCCTAAATACATTGAAACCGTAAGAAGAGCGGCTAAAAATATTGAGGATTTCCATAAGCGCCAGGTTCAGCAGAGCTGGCTTACCACAAAGAATAACGGCGTTATTATGGGACAGCGTATCAGAGGTTTGAAGCGTGTCGGCATCTATGTTCCCGGCGGTACAGCTGCGTATCCGTCATCTGTACTTATGAATGCAATTCCTGCTAAAATTGCAGGTGTTGAGGAAATTGTAATGTGCACACCTCCTATGAAAAACGGCAAGCCAAACCCAAATATTCTTGCAGCCGCCAAGCTTGCGGGTGTTGACAGAATTTTCCTTATGGGCGGCGCACAGGCTGTTGCTGCTATGGCATACGGCACAGAGAGCGTACCTAAGGTTGACAAGATTGTAGGTCCGGGCAATATCTTTGTTGCCACAGCCAAAAAACTTTTGTACGGTACAGTTGATATTGATATGATTGCAGGCCCGAGCGAAATTCTTATTATTGCCGATAAATCGGCTAATCCTAAGTTCCTTGCCGCCGACCTTATGAGCCAGGCAGAGCACGACAAACTTGCGTCTGCAATTCTTCTTACAGACTGCGAAGAACTTGCAAATCAGACTGTAAAAGAACTTGAAAGACAGGTTCAGACCCTTTCGAGAAATGAAATTATAAATTCTTCACTTGACAATTTCGGTGCGATTATTGTGTGCAGTGATATGAAACAGGCCGTACTTTTCGCAAACGAGCTTGCTCCGGAGCATCTCGAAGTATGCTGTGAAAATCCGATGGAGTATGTAGGCAAACTCGACAACGCAGGTTCGGTATTCCTCGGCAACTATTCACCTGAACCTCTCGGCGACTATTTTGCAGGTCCTAACCATGTTCTTCCTACAAGCGGTACAGCAAGATTTTTCTCACCGCTTTCGGTTGACAGCTTTGTTAAGAAATCAAGCTTTATCTGCTACACAGAAGAAGCATTAAGAAACGATGCGCAGGATGTAGTTCGCTTTGCGGACACAGAGGGACTTACAGCTCACGCAAATTCAATCAAAGTCAGATTTGAGGACATTGATTTTGAATAAATGATTTTGAGTTAAAATGAATAGTGATTTGACAGAGTGTTTTGTCAAAAAATTTGTTTGATTTTAATTTACGGAAATTATTAAAATTTTGTAATATTTATTGTAAATCGTCTTTAAAAAGGATATAATCATATAGACTGAGCTTTTAGGCTCTGTTTAGATAACTTATTTGAGGTGAGAAAATGCGCCAAACAGAAATCAGCCGTAAAACCAAAGAAACCGACATCAAGCTTTCACTTTGTCTTGAGGGCGGAGATATTTCAATTGACACAGGCATTGGATTTTTTGACCATATGCTCAATTCGTTTGCCACACACGCAGGCTTTGGTCTTGAGCTTAAGGTTAAGGGCGATTTGTATGTTGACGAGCATCATACAGTTGAGGATACGGGTATAGTCCTCGGCAAGGCATTTTCTCAAATTTTAAAAGATAAATCTTCTATCGACCGTTTCGGCAGTTTTTATGTACCGATGGACGAGGCGCTTGCGTTTGCCTCTGTCGATATAAGCGGCAGACCTTTCCTTGTATTTGACGCAGAATTTCCGCAGGAAATGTGCGGTCAGTACAATTGTGCAATGACTGTTGAGTTTATGAGAGCACTTGCTTACAATGCAGGCATTACTCTGCACATAAAGTCTTTGTACGGTGACAATTCTCACCATATTACAGAAGCAATTTATAAAGCGGTTGCTCACGCATTAAGACTTGCCGTAAAGGAAAATACTTCAAATAAGCCTCTTTCCACTAAAGGAGTGTTATAAATGATTATTTTACCTGCAATAGATATTAAAGACGGTAACTGCGTAAGACTTTTTAAAGGTGATTACGCTACTGTAGAAAAGGTGTGCGACACACCTTATAAAGCGGCTGAACAGTTTAAAGCGGCAGGCACACAGTATATGCATATGGTTGACCTTGACGGCGCTAAGGACGCTACTCTCGCAAATGCAGACCTCATCATTGATGTGGCAAAGCAGAGCGGACTTAAGGTAGAAGTAGGCGGCGGTATTCGTGATATGGCTGCTATTGAGCGCTACCTCAACAACGGCATCGACAAGGTTATATTGGGTTCGGCGGCTGTAAAAAATCCTGACTTTGTAATTGAGGCGGTAAAGGCTTTCGGCGACAAAATTGTGGTTGGCATTGACGCTAAAAACGGTATGGTTTGTGCCGAGGGTTGGATTGACGAATCGGAAATCAACTACATAGAGCTTGCAAAGCGTATGGAGGATATTGGCGTTGGTCAGATTGTGTTTACCGATATTGACCAGGACGGTACACTTGCAGGCCCTAATTTAAAGCAGCTTGACGACCTTGTTCACGAGGTAAACTGTCGAGTAGTAGCAAGCGGCGGCGTATCTGTTCTTAAAGACATAATTAACCTTGCGGAGCTTGATGTTTACGGCGCAATCTGCGGCAAGGCTATCTACACAGGCAACCTCGATTTGAAACAGGCTATTGAAATTACAAGCAAGATTTAAGGAAAACACTATGGAAAAAAATATTGATTTTGATAAATTTTTTGTAAAATCAGATTTAATTCCTGCAATTATTCAGGAAAAATCAACAGGCGAAGTGCTTATGCTTGCCTATATGAATAAAGAGAGTATGAAAAAGACCTTTGAAACAGGATACACATGGTTTTGGTCAAGAAGCCGTCAGGAGCTTTGGAACAAGGGCGCTACATCGGGACATCTTCAAAAAGTAATTGAAATTTTCGGAGATTGCGATGACGATACTTTGCTTATTACGGTTGAGCAGACAGGCGTAGCTTGTCACACAGGCAATCATTCCTGTTTTTATACACAATTAAAATAATATATAAAGGGTGAATACAAGTGAACGAGAATGAAATTCTTTCAGCACTTTATCAGACAGTTGTAAACAGACGAGATAATCCAAAGGAAGGTTCATATACTTGTTACCTGCTTGACAAGGGAATTGACAAAATTCTCAAAAAAGTAGGCGAGGAGTGCAGTGAAACAATTATTGCCGCAAAGAACGGCGACAACAGTGAAACTGTTTATGAGATTGCAGACCTTATTTATCATCTTACGGTTATGATGGTTCAGCAGAACATCCCTCTTGAAGATGTGCTTGCAGAGCTTGACAAGCGCAGCGAAAAGACAGGTAACTTAAAGAAGTTCCATACTGTTGATAAAAATTCCTGATAAAACAAAAACCCTATGGCAAATGTCATAGGGTTTAAAAATGTGTAAATTTTATTTATGCGGCAACCATATATTTTGAAAGCGCATTTGTAAAGCTTTCTGTTGGCTCGGAGCTTAAAACAAGCTCAACAGGCTTGTTAATATCTAACGAGAAAAATCCCATAATAGAGTGTCCGTCAATGGCGACATCGCCGTTTTTTATCATTATAGTTTCGTGGGGAAATTTTGTGAAAATTTCAAATACATCCATAATTTCTTTTTGACTTGTAATTGTAATCGGAATATTAAACATCTTATATCACCTCGTTAAAATAATAACAGCACTATAATACCATTTTTTTGACATTTATTCAATAACAAAATAAGCAATATTTTAAAATCCACATATTATACGAAAAAAAGGAAAATCAGTATGAATTTTAATATAATTACTCTCGGTTGTAAAGTAAACCAGTATGAATCACAGGCAATGCGTGAGGATCTTCTGAAAAACGGATTTGAACTTGCCAAGCCAAACACACCTGCCGATATTACTGTTGTAAACAGCTGCACCGTAACTTCGGTAAGCGACGCTAAAAACCGTAAACTTATTAATAAAATCCGCAGAGAAAATCCTGACGGAATTATTGTGCTTACAGGCTGTATGCCGCAGGCTTTTCCCGACAGACAGGAAAATTTTCAGAATTGCGACATAGTGCTCGGAAACGCAAAAAGAGCGGAGCTTGTTCCCGCAATTTATGAATATATTGAAAATCATATGAAAAATGTTTTTATATCACCGCACCCTGTAAAAAACGAGAAATTTGAAGATTTATCCATATCTTCTCTCGGCGAGCATACCAGAGCATTTATAAAAATCGAGGACGGCTGTAACCGCTTCTGCTCATACTGCATTATTCCTTTTGCGAGAGGCAGAGTTCGTTCAAAGAGCATAGAGGCGCTTAAAGCCGAAGTGGAAAAAATCGCAAACAACGGTTATCTTGAGGTTGTGCTTGTAGGTATCAATCTTTCCGCATACGGTCAGGACGAGGGACTTAACCTTGCCGATGCCGTAGAATGTGTGTGTGCACAAGAGGGAATTGAGCGTGTCAGACTTGGTTCTGTTGAGCCGGAGCAAATGGACGAACCGATGATAAAAAGGCTTGCCGCTCAACCTAAGTTTTGCCCACAGTTCCACCTTTCACTGCAGAGCGGCTGTGACAACACATTAAAAGCAATGAACAGACATTACGATACCGCCGAGTACAGCAAGATTGTATCTAACATCAGAAAGACATTTGACAATTCTTCAATAACCACCGATGTTATGGTAGGTTTTGCAGGCGAAACCGAAGATGACTTTAAAGATTCTATGAATTTTGTAAAGCAGACAGGCTTTGCAAAGGTACATGTGTTCCCGTATTCAAGAAGAAAAGGCACGGTTGCCGACAAAGCGCCTAACCAGATAGCGCCGAATATCAAGGAGCAGAGAGCCAAAGAGATGGGCGAGCTTGTTGCCGAGTCAAGAGCGGAATTTCTGAAAACACAGGTCGGAATGACCGAGTCGGTACTCATAGAGCGCCTGCGCCACGGCTATCTTGAGGGTTACACAAAAAACTACACACCTGTTCATATTATATCCGACGACGAAAACCTTTGCGGTCAGATTGTGAATGTTAAAATTACATCTGCCGAAGATGATTACTGTATGGGTACTGTTGTTTGATTTTCGGCATCTAAATTATTGCTCATAGCCTTTGTAAGATTAGCAATTTCCGTACTTGCGTTTTCGTCTTTAAGTGCGGAGTATGAGTAGAGCATAATTCCGCTGACTTTTTCGTTATTAACAGCCGTTTTATATTCGTCGGCAAGAATATTGTTGCTGTAAAGCCAAGTGCCCTCGTCGGCATCGCTGTTTGCTTTATAGCCCGCCAATCCGACATATAGTTTTACCGATTTATTAATATCAAGATCAGACCATGCGGTGAGGGAATCTTCAAATGTCAATGCGGGATTGTCAAGGCTGTAATAAAGCTGCGGGCAGATATAGTCCACAAAGCCTTTACAAATGCACCAGCTTTTTACATCAGCGTAAATCTTTGCGTTGTTGTCAATATTGCCTTGCGGAGAAATGCCGAAATCAACATCATTGCTGATTTTATGAATTGCTCTGTAGGTATCGCAAATCAGCGTGTTTACATTGGCAAGCCGCCAATTGTCAATTGACATACAGTTCATTTCGCCTACGGTTTCCACATAATCGGCATATTCCGTATCGTCAAAATCACTGTCTTGCGTGGGATAAAAATAATCGTCAAATTGTATTCCGTCAACATCGTAATTCCTTACAATTTCGGTTACACCTTCGATTATAAGGTTTCGTGCCATTTTGTTTGCGGGATTTAAAAAAATTCCGTTTTCGGTTTCTTCGCCTATTTCGTTGTCAATCACATACGGATTGGTTTCACTCAAGGCTTGCGGAGTGCTGTCTGTGCTGATTCTGTACGGGTTCACCCATGCGTGAATATCAAGGTCAAGCTGTGAACAGACCTCGCACATTACCTCAAGTGCGTCATAACCCGGATTTACTCCCTGTTCGCCGCTCAAAATGTGCGAATAAGGGAAAAACTTTGAATCGTACAGTGCGTCACAAAACGGACGGACTTGTACTATAAGCGTGTTAAATCCTGCATTCTTGCTGTTGATTGCTATGTTTTTAAATTTTTCTCTGAATGAGGCTTCACTTTTGTCCGTTTCGTTCTGCATATCAAGTTCTATGTAAGAAACCCACACGCCACGCATTTCTTTTTCGGCTTTTTTCGGCTGCTCATCGACTGCACTGTCGATTGTGGCTGTGTCAACCGTTGCGGTTGAGGTTGGTTTTACTTCGTTTTTCATCGAGTACGCTCGTGCCACAAGGGCGGTTATCAGCAGAACGGCAGATACAATTACAGGTGCAAGTTTTTTTACAGACATCTAAATCCTTCCTTTTGAGGTGTAATATGGAAATTTATTCACAATTGTTACTGATTTATCTTGTACTGATAAACCTTGTATCAATCATTGTAACAATATCAGATAAAGTAAAAGCAATTAAAAGAAAGTGGAGAATTCCCGAAAGCACCTTGCTTTTGCTTTCAGCGCTCGGCGGCAGTGTGTCTATGTATATAACTATGCTGATTATCCGCCACAAAACCAAACATCCGAAATTTATGATTGGTATTCCTGTAATTTTTGCACTTCAATGTATTTTAGTATTTCTGATATGGAGATATATTTATGTCTGATAAGCTGATTTTTACCGTTCCAACCGAATATAACGGGGTGAATGCCCTTAGCTTTCTGCGCTCGTTCTGCAAGCTTTCATCAAGAATGATAACACGATTAAAGCGTGAAAAAGACGGTATTTTGATGGACGGAAAAATTTTGCGTACGATAGATACTGTGTCGGCAGGAAAAACTGTAGAAATCACTCTGCCCGATGAAAAAATCGGTATTGAGCCTGTCGAGGGCGAGCTTGACATTTTGTATGAAGACGACTATATTTTAATTGTAAACAAGCCGTATTCAATGCCTGTTCACCCTGTAAAACAGCACCAAAGCGACACGCTTGCCAATCTTGTGGCATTTTATGCGCAGAGCAAAGGTAAGGAGTTCACTTTTCGTGCAATCAACAGGCTCGACAAGGATACTTCCGGTATAGTTTTTATTGCCAAAGACCGATACACGGCAAATGCTGTAAAATTTGCTCTTAATAAAACATATATTGCAGTCTGCTCGGGAATTATAAATGAAAACGGCACTGTAAATGCACCGATTGCGTTAAAAAAAGACTCCAAAATGGTGCGAGAGGTCACATCAGACGGCGCACCGTCTGTTACGCATTACAAAGTCCTTGTAAAGGGCAAAGACTGCACGCTGGTAAGTCTTGTGCTTGAAACAGGCAGAACGCATCAGATTCGCTGCCATATGGCATACCTCGGTCATCCGCTTGAGGGCGATGATTTGTACGGAGGCAGACTTGATAAAATTCAAAGGCAGGCTTTGCACTGCGGTAAACTTGATTTTGTGCACCCGATAACAAAACAGCCGATTACTGTCACTGCGCCGATTCCCGATGATATGAAAAATATTTCTCGGGAAATAAATGCCGCTCTCGAAAACAACCTTGTTTTATAAAGTGTCTGCATCGGTCGGCAGGTAGTTGTAAACTTCTTTGTATGACTCAAGCTGTGCCTCGTTTTCTGGCTTGCTCGGAATTAGCCCTGTGCAGTCGTAGGTTGAATAAGCGTTCGCCATTTGGTCAAGACAGCGCTCAAGATTTTTATTTGCGTTTGCAAATTCATTTTCTTTTGCCGCATTATTTGTTTTATTTTTACTTTTCATAAAATCACCCCGTAGTTATTATTTTACTCAATGCCGTAATAATTCGGTGATATTTTTAATCTTGTCGGTGAAATGTTGCAAAGCGGCAAAAGGTTAGCCGTTTACGCAGAAAAAACTGTAAGTGCTAATTATACAGTATAAACCATAATATCTAAAAACATAACCTGTGTGAACAAGTATTTACACGATGCTTTACACACAGCTTTTTTTAAAAGGAAAGTTAGCAAAAACTAACTTAATGAAAATAACTTTAAAAGAAGTTAAGAAAAATGATTAAAGTTACAAATTTATCGGAAAACGAGTTTAAGAAGATTGGCTTGGCTTATACTGTGTTTCCCGACCGATGATTGCTAAGTTATAAAAATACAATTGGATAATTTACAACTTGCGTTTGCTGTGTTATAATTTTATTAATTGATTTTTGTATTATTTTGCAGGGTACGGTGATAAAATGAAGAAAATCGCAGTCGGAATACTTGCTCATGTTGACTCGGGAAAAACTACGCTTTCAGAGGCGCTTATGTACTGTTCGGGCAATATTACAAAACTTGGCAGAGTTGACCACAGGGATTCTTTTCTAGACACATTTTCGCTTGAGCGTGACAGAGGCATTACCATATTTTCAAAACAGGCTGTAATGAAGTACAACAATACCGAATTTACTCTGCTTGACACCCCGGGGCATATTGATTTTTCGGCAGAAGCAGAGCGCACCTTGCAGGTTCTCGATTATGCAATTCTTGTAATCAGCGGTACAAACGGTGTGCAAAGTCACACTGCAACACTCTGGAAACTCCTTAAAAGATACAATGTGCCGTGTTTTATTTTTGTAAATAAAATGGATCTTGACGGTGCGGATAAACTTGCGGTTATGGCACAGCTTAGAACAAATCTTGATGAAAACTGCATTGATTTTACATACCGAAATACAGATGCTTTTCGTGAGAGCGTTGCTGTATGTGACGATAAAATTCTCGAGAAATTTTACGAAACCGACAGCGTTGAAAATTCGGATATTGTAAGAGCGATTAAACAGCGCAAAATTTTTCCGTGTATGTTCGGTTCGGCACTGAAGCTTGACGGCGTGCGTGAATTTATAGATTGCTTTGACTTATATACACAAATGCCCGATTATCCCGATGAATTCGGTGCGAAAGTATTTAAAATCGCAGAGGATAATCAGGGCAACAGACTTACTTTTTTAAAAGTGACGGGCGGAAGTTTAAAGGTGCGTGAAGTGCTTAAGAGCGACAAAAATGTCAATGCAGAAAAAGTGAACCGAATCAGAGTGTATTCGGGAGAGAAATTCACTGCGATTGACGAGGCGGCGGCAGGTACTGTCTGCGCAGTAACAGGCATTACCTTTGCAAAACCCGGTGACGGGCTCGGTGCTCAAGCGGATTCCGATTTGCCAATGCTTGAGCCTGTTCTCACTTATCGTGTCGACCTTTTGGACGGAACAGACCCACACACTGCCCTTACAAAACTTAAGATTATAGAGAATGAAGACCCACAGCTTAATGTGGTTTGGAACAGCCGACTTGCGGAAATTCATATTCAGCTTATGGGCGAAATTCAGCTTGAAGTGCTCAAAAGTATAATTTACGAACGCTTTGGTATGAAGGTTGAATTCAGCACAGGCAGTATTATTTATAAAGAAACTGTTGAAAATACCGTTGAGGGAGTAGGGCATTTTGAACCGCTCAAGCACTATGCGGAGGTTCATCTGCTTATAAAACCGCTTAAGCGTGGCAGTGGAATTATCATTAATTCACGCTGTAAAGAAGATTTGCTTGACCGTAATTGGCAAAGGCTTATTCTTACTCATCTGCACGAAAAAACGCACATCGGAGTGTTGACAGGTTCACCGATTACTGATGTTGAAATTACGCTTGTATCGGGCAAAGCGCACGCAAAGCATACCGAGGGAGGAGATTTCAGACAGGCAACTTACAGAGCTGTAAGACAAGGCTTGCGCTCGGCAAAAAGCGTTTTGCTTGAACCTGTTTATGAATTTACGCTTGAAGTTCCCAATGAAAATATCGGCAGGGCAATGACGGATATTCAGCGTATGAACGGTACATTTTCATCACCGGAAAGCAGGGGAGATGTTACGGTTTTGAGCGGCACCTGCCCTGTTTCGGAAATGGGAAGTTACACAAAAGAGGTTATGCAATACACTCACGGCAAGGGCAAACTTGCGTGTATTTTAAAGGGATATGAGCCGTGTCACAATGCAGAAGAAGTTATTGAAAGTATCGGTTATGACTGCGATGCCGACTTGGAAAATCCTTGCGGCTCAGTCTTTTGCTCGCACGGTGCAGGTTACAATGTGCCGTGGAATGAAGTTGCACAGCATATGCATTTGCCGAGTATTCTTGAACCCGTTAAGGAGGACAGCGTAAGTACAAACAGCAAAAACGCCTTTGAAAAATGCAAAAATCAGGACGATGTTTTTGCTCTTGACAAAGAACTTATGCAAATTTTTGAACAGACTTACGGCCCAATTACTCATAAAAAAGCACCCGAAAAGCGAAAGGTTACTGCGGTTTCCGCAATAGATAAGGCGGCTGAAAAATTAATGAAAAATCCGCAGTACAACGGCACGGAATATTTGCTTGTAGACGGATACAATGTGATTTTTGCCTGGGAGCACCTCAAAGAATTGACGGAGCGCAGTCTTGACGGTGCAAGGCAGGTGCTTATAAATATTCTTTGCAATTATCAGGGATACAGCAAGTGCAATCTCATTCTCGTATTTGATGCTTACCGTGTAAAAGGGCAGTACAGAGAAGTGGAAACCGTGAACGGAATCAGCATTGTTTACACCAAAGAGGCGGAAACGGCTGATATGTACATAGAGAAAGTATCGCATAAACTTGCGAAAAACAACAGAGTGCGTGTTGTCACTTCTGACGCACTTGAGCAAATGATAATTCTCGGAAACGGCGCATTGCGTGTATCCTCACTCGCTTTTCTTGAAGAAGTAAGACAGGCGGAAGAAGAAATCAGAAATATTATAAATAACGATTAAACGAAAGTTGGCAGAATACAATCTGCCGGCTTTTGCTTTGTGAAGTATTGACAAATATAAATACTGATAATATAATTAAATTGTTATTAATATTACTGATTTTTCGAGGTGATAAAATGGAATTTTTAAGTGATACTAATTATATATTGTTCCCGACAAGCGATAACGCACAAAATAAAAGACTGTATTTTTATATTGACAATGAACTCGTTTATGATATAGTTTTAAAACTTGACAATGATTCTCCCGATTATAAATTTCCTGTTAATATGAGAAGATTTAAGGGTAACAAGGTGAAAATTATATCCAATCCTATGATGAATATTTGCTTTGAAAAAGCCGAAGAAATCAGCTTTGAATATGACGGCAAATACAGACCGCTGGTGCATTTTACAGCCGCCAAGGGTTGGATAAATGACCCGAACGGACTTGTGTATGCAAACGGAAAATATCTAATGTATTTTCAGCACAATCCGGTTGCCACAACATGGGAAAATATGCATTGGGGCGGCGCAGTAAGTGATGACCTTATACATTGGGAAGAAATCGGAGATGTACTTTTTCCCGATAAAGACGGCACAATGTTTTCGGGCAGTGCAATAATTGACAAGAAAAATCTGACAGGATTACAGATAGGTAATGAGCCTGCAATCTTATATTTTTATACTTCTGCGGGAAATACATCAGAAACCTCTAAAGGCAAACCTTTTACACAATGTCTTGCTTACAGTAATGACGGCGGCAAAACGCTGATTAAATATGACAAAAATCCTATAATTAAAAATATTATAAAAGAAAACCGTGACCCTAAAGTAATATACTGTGAACCTGATGACAGTTATATTATGGTGCTGTTCCTTGACGGTCACAGCTTTGCGATTTTAAAATCCAAAAATCTGCTTGATTGGTCGCAAATACAGGAAATTACATTACCCGACGATGGGGAATGTCCCGACTTTTATCCGCTTTGCGCAGACGGTGACAGCAAAAATATTAAATGGATATTTTCAGCCGCCTCCGACAGGTATTATATCGGCTCCTTTGACGGCAATAAATTTATTATTGAAACCGAACAAAAAAGACTCAATTTCGGTAATGCGTCATATGCCGCTCAATCATGGTCGGATATACCTAACGGCAGACGAGTGAGAACTGCTTTTGCGTCATTTGTAATACCGAATAATCCGTTTGGCAGTTGTCTTAACATACCGCAAAATATGACTATAAAAACAATTAACGGTGAACCGTATCTTTCGGCATTGCCTGTAAAAGAATTTGAAACGCTTTATAAAAACAGAGATGATAAAACCGATGTTGTGATTAATTCGGATATGCCGTTTATTAAGAGTATTCAAAGCAAAGCCTGCGATATTTCTGTTTCTGCAAGTGCGGAAAAATCTTTTTCTTTGGAGCTTTTCGGTCTTAAAATATCTTTTAATGCAGATGATAAAATATTGCAGTGTCTTGATAAATCCGCACCGCTTAAATGTGAGAACGGCACAGTAGATTTGAGAATAATTTTCGATACTTTATATACTGAAATTTTCGCTGACTTCGGCACTGTATTTATGGGTATGACATATATCGCCGACAGTAATCTGAACAGCTTGAGTATCAAATCAAAAAACGCAACAATTCACAATATAAGAGTTTCCGAGTTAAATTCAATTCACTAAAAATTTTATTTACTGCTTGAATATATTTACAAAATGTGATATTATATATAAAGTTTATAAAATATTAAAAAATATGGAGGAAAATTATGTCTGTTTCATATATGACACACCCGCTTATCCGACACAAAATCACATTGCTCAGAAAAGAGAGCACATCTACAAACGAGTTTAGAAAACTTGTCGAAGAGATTGCTATGCTTATGGGATACGAGGCACTTTCTGACCTTGAAACACAGGAAATTAATATTAAAACTCCGCTTGAAGAGTCAAAACAGCCTGTAATTTCAGGTAAAAAACTTGCCGTAGTACCGATTTTAAGAGCCGGTCTTGGTATGGTAAACGGTATTCTCGCACTTGTACCGTCAGCAAGAGTAGGTCACATCGGACTTTATCGTGACCCTGTCACTCACGAGCCTCACGAATATTACTGCAAACTTCCCGAGCCGATCGACCAAAGACAGATTGTTGTTGTAGACCCTATGCTTGCAACAGGCGGTTCGGCAGTTGCCGCTGTAGATTACATCAAAGAGCACGGCGGTCAAAAAATTAAATTTATGTCAATTATCGCAGCACCTAAGGGCGTTGAAACCCTTATGAAAGCGCACCCTGACATTCAGCTTTATGTTGGCGCACTCGATCGTGAACTTGACGATAACGCATATATCCGTCCGGGCCTCGGTGATGCCGGCGACAGAATTTTCGGTACTAAATAATAAAAAACGCTGATAAATATAGGAGTAGCCATAAAAAACCGACCTCCAAAAAGTTAGATTTTCAGTCTAACTTTTTGGGGCGGCTCAAATTTACGGTTACTCCTTTTTATGACAGAGCAACTGCCTTCTAAGCAGTAGGTCAATCCTCTTTGATATAATATAGTGTATAATGATACTGACCTGACAGCCAATATAGTTATACACAGAAATTGGAATGATATTTATTCTTACGGTCTAAATTATATTTGATTTAGGCGGACAGCATTTTTGTGCTGTCTGCTGTAAAACAAAATATAAAAATCTCGCCTATCCGATTGACTTTTATTAATTGATTTGATATAATAAATCTGTTAGTATGATATTTTTGAGTATCGCTAATTTGTCGCAAAAATACAAGTTAATAGATATGCAGGTATGGCGGAATTTAAGTGAGTATCCAAATCTGTGATTTGGCAATACGAACTTATGCAAAATCTATTTTAATAGATTTTGTAGGCAGACTAACTTGTCGCAAGAATACAAATTAATAAATATGCAGGTATGGCGGAATTGGCAGACGCGTATGGTTCAGGTCCATATGAAAGCAATTTCATGCAGGTTCAAGTCCTGTTACCTGCACCAAAAGAGTAGTTTTTAACTGCTCTTTTCCTTTTATAAAAATTTATAGTTACGAGGTATAATAAATGAATAACGCTTACATATATTCGTATAGATTAACTCATTTTGGAGGTACTGCTCCGTGTTATGACGGTGATTATTTATCCCTCGCTATATGCAAAAGAGATATGCGCCGAGTTATAGGGTATAGATTTAATGAAATAAAAAATAAAGCTCAAAACGATTCAATATGGATTGTCGGGATTTCAGGAACGCAGTTGTCGAAAAATAATAAATATTTTACGGCTGACAGAATAATTTATATTGCTAAGATAACTGATGTGAAAACTTTTTGTGAATACTTTTCCGATGTTTCCGAAAAAAGAAAAGATAAAATTTATATACCCGATAATAATGGATTTTACGAAACTAATAATATGAAATTCAGTCCGAAACCGAATAATGAAGTTCACGATGATAAGCATCTTTGGGACAGAGATTGGGATGTGCAACACAAATTTAAAGAGAAGTTTGTGCTTATATCAACTGAATACGCTTTTACAAGTAAAGAACAATCCGACTGTTTGATTTCAGAATTTCAAAAATTCGGCAAATATAAACTCGCAAAAACTGTTGGACACACTTGGTTTGAGTGCAACGATTCAAGTAATATAATTTCAGCTTTTAACAAAATATTAAAATCTTCACAAAATCATAATAAACGATTTTTACCGAAAAATTTAAAAAACGGTTCTTGCGGTAAGGATAAGGGGATATGAATAAAATTCAGTATTAAAAATCAAAAAGCACAGGCTTTTCAAAATAACGAAAGTCTGTGCTTTTTATTTTCCTGTAACTATTTACTATTTCCTCTAAGCATTACATCGGCGGTGAAGATGCCGTCTTTTTGCGTAAAACGGCAGTAGCCGCCGCCCTTTTCGGCTATGCGGCGGACGGATTGTGTGCCGATGCCTTCGCCGCTGTGTTTGCTTGATTCAAAAATTCCGTTCTTTTCTTTTACAACTCCGTTGTAGAAGTTTTCTACTTTAATAAGCACTACATTATCCGAGTGCATTCTTGCAAACACGGTTATTCTTCGTTTGTCGGGTGCGGTTCGCATACTTGCCTCAAGCGCATTTTCAAGCAAATTAGAGAGCACAAGGCAAATATCAATTTCAGATACGGAAAGTTCTTTTGGAAGTTCGAGCTTGAATACACACGGTATTTCCAAATCTTTATACCTATGATAATAATGCCCCGCTACTCCGTCAATCGCATTGTTTTCGCACAGCTTGAGTTCCGAACTCGGAATACTCTTGCTCATTTTGCTTAAATAATTTTCAAGGTCTGGCCAATCTTTTCGTTTGACAAACGAATTAAGAATCGACAGATGATGCCGCATATCGTGACGAGCGTGTCGGGTTTCTTCAATCGCCTTATTAAGCGTGTTGTACTGCTCTTGCTGCATATACAGAATTGTGTTTTCCTGCGTGAGCTTGTGATTGTTATTAAGGCTTTTTGCCATTATGTAAAACAGAGCGTAAAAAAGCAAAAGCAAACCGAGCATCGTACAACAGATTACAATATATCCCTGCATAATTCTTCCTGTATGCAGAATGTTTGGATTCCACGGTATTATAAATAAGTTTATGGCGATAAAAACTGTGGGCAATATCCAGAACACATACCATGTGTGAGCAATGTTTTCGTCGTCTATTAGGTCGCATACTGCGTGAGAGGCAGGGTAAAACGCAAGCATTACAAATATCCAGCAAAAAATATTGAAAACAATTCCGCCCGTAAGCCCGAACCAAGGCTCGATATTTTTAGGATAAACTATTGAGTCAATGGCTCGTGTTATGCTTGCAAGGCAGGCATAAACGCCGCACACGGCAAGTGCAATATTTGCGGATTTCAATATAGATGTCCTAAGCGTTGCGCAGTAGGCAATGGTCATAAGCATAAAAGCAGGCAGGATTAAAGAAATTGTTTTTATTTCAAACGAATAACAAAACAGTCCGCCCAATATGCAAAGCATAAGGAGTGTTGACAGCCAAATTGCCGTCAATGCGCCCATTTTTATTTTTAAATGCTCTTTCATAGGCAGGTATGCAAGTAAAGTGCCGGGTATCAGCACGGCAAGCTCAAGCATAGGTCGTAGCATTTCCGTCACAATATCACCTCTTGTTAAAGATAAAATCGGCGAACCGACTTTTTGCGGATTTTGTAAGACTTCGGCTGACCGAAATTCTCACTCCGTTGTTCAGTATAAATTCCGTTCCGTCAAAATCGCTTGCGTAATCAAAATTAATAATTACTCCACGGTTGCACATGAAAAATCGTTCGTCGCTTTCAAGCTGTTTGCCAAACTCCGCAAATGTACTGCGAACCACGGTGGTTGCACAGTCGCTTTTGTATATGTTGATGCAGTGCTTAAAATGTTCGGCGTAGATTATTTCATTCAGCCTGATTCTCTGTGTGCCGCCGATTACTTTTACTTCTATATATTTGTCCGATGACGGCAGGCGGTTTAAAATATCCGTAAATGCAATTTTAAGTTCATCTGTCGTATATGGTTTGACAAGGTAGTCAAATGCCCTTACTTTAAAGCCCTCGAGTGCATGGTCCGACGAAGTGGTTGTAAAAATCAGGATACATTCCTTATCAAATTCTCTAAGCAGTTTTGAAATTTCTATTCCGTTTTCTTTATCTATGTAAATATCCATAAATGCAACTTCAAATGCTGTTTGCTTTGAGGCATTTATAAAATCAATTCCTTTTTCAAATTCGTATATTTCTCCGTTAATGCTATTATCCGAAAGTAACTTGTTAAGCCTGCTTATCAGCAATTGTCTGTCACTTTTCAGATCGTCAATAACAGCAATGCGCATTGTAATCCCCTCGGTATGATATAACTATATTCAACATTGTACCACATTTTTTTGTAAAAATCTTGTCTTTGCATATCAATTTGTGACGGATTTCTGCAATTCGTGCTATTTGTATAGAATAAACCGCAAAATATAGGTATAATTATAAAAAATAAAAATATTGTTAAAGAAGGGAAACAAATGAACAAAGCAATCAGACTGACTAAATCGTTCACGGCACTGCTGCTCACAGCGATTATTACGCTCGGCACTTTTGCAGTGACTGCAAATGCGGCAGAGCCAAAAAGTATGGACGCCTCAAAATCGGCAAAGTTTGACACAGCCAAGCTGTATTATATTTATCTTAATTTGCCTGATAAAGACACCGATAAGCCGCTTGCCCGCAACGAGTTCCGTTGGAACATCAACGGTACAGGATATGGAGCAAATGTAGCTCATCTTGATTATCTCGGCGGTAAGCAATGTAAGATGAAGCTTCAGCAAAAAGGTGATTATTACGGTATAAAATGTGATGATTTTAAAAAATGGCTCGATGTTGAACATAAAAAGTCGGAGGTAGGTAATGTTATTCATCAATGGGACGACACATTGAAAAATGATAATCAATATTTCAGATTTGAGCCTGTACCGAACAAAGCAGATACATACTACATAATTGCTAAAATTACCGACCAAAAAAACAACAATCTTTATGTCGGTACAGAGAAGGATGCTTATAAACAAGAATCAAAAATTGCATTGACATCTAAAAAAACAGAGTGGGTTGTTAGGGCTACGGATGATGTATCCGAAAATTTCGGAGAACAGCAGATTCCCGGCGGTGATTCCAATAAAATAACGCCGCAGGAAAACGCTCCTGTTTTTATGCTTTATCCAAAAGATTATATCAGTGATGTAAATGTAAATAATGACGCAGTGGTTCAAGGTAATTGCCTGCAGCTTTATTACACCGGCACAACTCCTAAAATTACTGCGGAATGGGTCAGCTCAAGAAGAGCTTACAGACTGAGAAGCTATGATATTAACGAGAATGTTCCGAAAAATGCTTATGGTTCGTCAGTCCCATATGATGCCGTATGGGATGTAGACGGTGTGAATAACCCAAATAAGGCTGTTATTCATGTTTGGGAAAATTTAGGCGACAATCATTTGAGTCAGCTTTGGAGATTTATTCCCGTTGATTCCGAAGCTAATGTTTATTACATTTATAATGTAGGCAACAAGCTGTATCTTTCGATTGAGGGATATGAAAATAAAAACGATAACAATGATGTAAAACTTATTCTTTCCAAAAAAGCTTTTAAGTGGGATTTGAAATTTCTTAACATGAATTCATTAAATTCATATACTGCCGAAGATGTAAAAAACAAAACCGATAAAAGCTATGCAATAAACAGCGGCAATTGGATGTCACATTTGCCTGATGATATGTATCTTTCAGAGATTAATATGCCCGGAACGCATGACACAGGCGCAACTTATATGACTGATGTCGCAGAACAGGTTTCAAAAGTATGTTGTCAGCAGCTTTATCCCGACGAACAGCTTAATTCGGGAGTAAGAGCATGGGACATAAGAATTAACAGAAGAAAATCAATTAACGAAGACAGTAATCCTACTATTATTCACGGATTGAATTATTACGACTGCCACAACAGGGACGGCAGTGATATGACTCTGCGTAACATAATGGACACTGCCAAAGATTTTCTTAAAGAACATCCTTACGAAACTGTCGTGATGACCTTGAAGGGAGATTCGGGCGGCAGCGACGAAATTATCGGTGATATTGTTTTAAAGCAATATCTGAATAATAAAAATTATCCGATTTACAAACCGCAGAAAGGCGGAAGTGAGTATTCGCCTAAGCTCAAGGATGTAAGAGGAAAAATTGTATTTATTCGCAGACTTGATTTTTCGGACAGTTACATTAAAAAAGCAGAAAGCAAAGATTTAGGCTTTTCTGTAATGGACGCTTTCGGTATGGATGCAAGCAGATGGGACGATAATGATTATTCTCTTAATAAAAATGCCGTTCGTGTAGGAAACAGCAATATTTATGTACAGGATAATTACGGCGAGCGCGACGCAGATACAAAACTCCTTTATTTTTACAGCACAATTTCCGATGCTACTACGAATAAATATACCGAGCAAGGAAATTATCTTTTTAACTATTCGGGTGCTAAGGATAATATTAATCAGCCAAGAATAGTAAACAGGTCGCTTATGGAGGACAGCTTTTTGTCACAGCCTGCCACATCAAGCGCTATACAAAGCATCGGTTTTGTTATGGCAAACTATATTGACGCAAAGCTAAGCGAAAGAATTTATATGACAAACTTTGTATCCCAACACACTCATACATATAATGAAAAGGGCTTTTGCACAATTTGCGGTCAGTATCAGCCTGCCGTTTATAATAAGAGCACCGATGTGTATACGATAAACAACGCAGGTCAGCTTTTCTGGTTCTCATCACTTGTAAACGGCGACCACAGCTATGCTGATTTTGATAAGCAAAATGCAGGTGCAAACGCAGAACTTGCCGCAAACATTGACCTTGAAAATAAGGAATGGGCGCCTGTCAATAATTATAAAGGCAATTTTAACGGCAAAGGACACAGTATTTTAAATCTTAATATAAGCAAGGCTTCTGATTACACAGGACTTTTCGGTTCTGTAAACGAGGGCAGTGTTTCCGATATTACGGTTTACGGCGACATTACAGTCAAAAATTCCGCAAGTCATATCGGCGGTGTTGTCGGCTACATTAATTTGGGTTCTGTCAAAAATGTAGTTTCTTATGTAAATATAAATAATGACAAATACGGTTCGCAGGTAACGCACGCAGGCGGCATTATCGGCTCTGTAGGAAATGATAAAACAGATATTGAGAAATGTATGTACTACGGAAACATTCACCTCAATAATTCTTCCGATTGTATCGGCGGCGTAATAGCTTACTCAAACGGCGGCGCAAGAGTTAAAAACTGCGCAAACTTAGGCACAGTTACAGCAACGCAAAGCGGCGCATATGTTGGCGGTATTCTCGGCTACCTTAACAATACAAACCCGACAATCGAAAACTGCTACAATTACGCAAAGATAAGCGATAACGGCAGTGGCATACATTGCGGCGCAATTATCGGTTGGGCAAGGAATTTTAACAAGTCGAATATCGCAAACAATTATTACAACAAAGATACGGGAAACACTCCGTTCGGTACAGACAGCAGGTTGGGGTTATCGGCAAACGAAAAAACAATTTCCGAATTTAAGTGCGGTGAAGTTGCATTTAAACTCAACAACGGTGTTACCGACGGCACACAGGCTTGGTATCAGAACATAGACAACGGTCTTACTCCTGACGATTACCCCGTATTTAACGGCGGTACGGTTTATTATGCTGACTTTGACAATACATATTCAAACTTTGAGAGAACACCCGATGAGTTTGACAAGGACGACGACGGCAGATTTATTATAAAAACCTACAGCGACCTTGTAAAACTTTCACAGGTTGTAAGAACCGATTACAAGCGATACGGCGACAAGAATTATATTCTTGTAAATAATATTTACGCAGATGAAAATTCAAGCTGGGTACAGGGAATCGGCTCTGTTGCTGAAAACAAACCGTTTAACGGCACATTTGACGGCAACGGCTACAGCATAGGCGCACTTAATATTTCCGCAGGCGAGTACGGCGGACTGTTTGAATTTATCGGAGAAAAAGGCATTGTAAAAGATTTGTTTGTTTATGACTGCGACATTAAGGGCAGTGCAAAAACAGGCGGCGGAATTGCGGCTGTAAATGACGGTGTGATTGACCATTGCGTAAGCGGTATAAACGCTGTATCGGGTACAATCTTTATCAAAAATTTAAAAATCAACGCATCGGATCTTAACTCGATTCTTAACGCAGATGTCTGCGGCGGTGTTGCGGGTATTAACAACGGTAAAATTACAGGCACACGAAATTGCTCAATTGTAAAGGGCAACGAGTGCGGCGGTATTTCGGCAATTAACACAGGCGAAATTTACGGTTGTGCAAACACAGGCAAGACAGGACTCGATACTTCAACGGTTGCAGGCGGTTTAGTCGGCAAGAACAGCGGCAAAATCGAAAGCTCCTATAACTGCGGCAATGTACTTTGCAAAATCAATTCTGCAAAGGGTTCGATTGTCGGCTTGAACGGCATTGCGGGAACTGACGGTGTAACAGTCAAGAATGTATTTTACACAGCACAAAATTCACTCAATGCAGTAGGCACGGATTCACAGGCAAAAGCCGACAGTACAAATATTGCATACGAAAGAACGGTTGAAATGGCAAGTGCAAGCCTTGCGGATAAGTTAAACAGTGTTACAGATGACAGCATAAACTTTATTTGCTCTGACTTTAACAGAGGTTATCCGTACATCAAAGGTAGCTTCCTAAAGTACAGCGTTAAATCTGTAGGCAACGGCATTACTCTTTCGGGCAATATGCACTCGTCACTCAATGTAAGCTACACTGCTTATTCAACAGATGACGAACAGTATAAAAAATTCGAGTCGCTTATTAAGGAAGGAAAAATTCTTGATTTTTACAAGGGCACACTTTCGGACAATAACGGAAACTCTGCATTTGCGGAATTTTGGTGTGACAATAATTTAAAACTCACCTTGCCGGTAAGCGGCAAAAATGTAAGCCTTGCGGTACTTGACGGCGACGGCGGCATAAAATACATAAAGCCCGACTCTTTTGAAAACGGAAAAGCAGTGTTTACATTATCACAGCCGACTGATTTTGCACTTGTGGAAACCTCGTCAAGCGGCGGCAACAACACAGGCAATACACAGATTGACAATACAACAATAAAGACGGGCGCAACCGTGATTTATACAATTTCATTTACGTCAATTATCGCTTTGCTTGCCTTTGCTGTATTGAAGAAAAGAGGACGCATTGAAAAATAAAAAAATATATATTGCAATTATAGCGGCACTTATTGTTGCAATCGGAGCGCTAAGCGCAGTATTAATCTACAATAACATAAACTCTCAACCTGCCGCACCCACACAGGGTGTGGTAGGGGAGATACGCACTGATTGGGATACAGGCATAGACGAAAACTCAAAAGGCAGTGACAATACCAAAAAAACAGGCGTGCAGATACCCGGCTACAGCACTGCTGAAATGAATGCGGGCGATACCTCTCTGCACATCAGTATCGGCAATCCAAAGTCAAACACCTGCGGCTTATACGCAACGCTAAGGCTTTCCGACGGAACTGTGCTTTATAAATCGGATTTGCTTGAACCCGGCAGCGGTCTTACAGATGTACCGCTTTCAAAGTCGCTTGAGAAAGGCGAGTATCAAGCAATGGTTTTGTATGAATGTGTAACTCTTGACGATTCGCATCAAAAACTCAATTCGGCGGAATCGGAGTTCACACTCAAAGTTAAGTAAAATACCGATAAATTCGGTAAAAAATAAAGAAAGAAGTGTTTATATGAAAAAAGTAAAATTTATATCGGCAATTATGGCGGCTATGCTCGCCGCAACAGGCGTGGTTTCCGTATCGGCGGCAACCCTTACAAACGAAAATCCCGATTCTTCCACAGAAGTTACCGCAAGAATTGAGGGTACACAGCCGGGAGATGTAAGCTATGTTATTACAATCCCCGATATGGTTGATTTCGGCACTCTTACACAGCCGCAGACAGATACACAGAGCAACAAGTATCTTAACTTTGATGTGACTGCAACAGAGCTTAAACTTAACGATAACAACTTTGTATCTGTTTATATCAACGGTCAGGACATTGACGATAAGTTCTATATTACACAGAAAGACGCAACCAACCCGTTCAAAATCAAGTATGATATTTATTCGGAAAAAGTAAATGACGATAATGTTGCCGACAAAATCGCTATCAATGACGCAGGTGCTCCGGGTGCAAACGGTTTCCACTTTACAACCTTCAGTGCCGATTCACAAGGTCAGGTTCAGGAGGGTACACTTGTACTTAATCAGCAGGCACTCTACGGACAAGACCTTGACGCTATTGCAGGCGATTACAGCGGTACAATGACATTCCACAGCTCAATTGTAACAATATGATTATGAAATGACTGATTTTAAAAAATTGCTTAGCGCAATTGCGGTTTGTACGGTGATTGCCGCAGTCTTTATAACGGCTACCGTTTCGGTAACGGCAAGGGATGAGGGCAGTACGCAGATTACGGCTAACATTTTATCGCCGACAACTCAACCGTATTCCACAGTCCCGACCGTACCCGTACAGGATAACACGAGTATGGTAACGGGAACACAAACATATTTGCTGATAGCCTTGCTGTTGTGCATTGCATTGCTTGCATTTGTTATATTATTATTTTTTATTCACAATAAACATATGAGGTGACTATGAAAGTATTTAATTGTATTTTGGGTATTTTGACTGTTCTTGCGTCAATTTATTGCATATTTTATCCCGGACTTACATTTCTTAACGTCGGTTGGATTGTAACGATAATTCTCGGATTATGGGGAATTTCCACAATTGTTTCGTATGCAGCTTCACGCAACGACGGTAATAATAAAGAAAAAGCTTTAATGGGAACTTTAGGTCTTATAGCAGGCATAGCTGCGGCGGTTGTGTCTGCGCTCGCAATGTTTATGCCCGGCATAAGAGTGATGTTTGATATATTAATCCTTGCGATTTTTGCGGTATGGCTTATTGTAGACGGAATCTCCTCTATAGCAACATCATTCAAGGTTAAAAAATCAGGTTCAAGTGTATGGGTACTTCCGCTTATATGCGGAGTGCTCGTACTGCTTGCAGGCTTATACGGAATATTTAATCTTATATTCACAGCGCAAACACTCGGACTGTTTATGGGCATTTTGCTTATGACATACGGTATAAGACTGATTCTTTCGGCATTTAAAAATTAATTTGCTATCCACTCATTTCCCTTATATAACACAACAGCCTCTCGGTGTTTTTTCATCAAGAGGCTGTTGTGCTTTTTATATTTGGTTCTGTTGTAAATGTTGGAGTAATATCGGTAAATTATGTTTTAGCAGATTACTTTATCAATCAATTACGCTTTTTCTTTACCCTTATTTGCAAATCTTTTTGACGGTCTGTAGATAATCAACGCTATAAATATCAGCAATGCCGTTGTAGATAAGCTGACAGGGTAAGCGGTCATTATCGTTACAAAAGTTCTGTTTGCGGGGAATACGGTATTTATCCATATTATTCGCAACACGCATACGCCTACGGTAGTGAGAATTGCAGGAACAAGCGAAAATCCGAATCCTCTTAAGTATCCTGACATTACCTCATACAGCATTGAGAATATGTAAGCTATAAAAATAATTACAAGTCTTGTATAGCCTATTTCTATTACTTCGGGGTTGTTGTTGAATATTGACAGCAAAAATTTTCCTGTTATAAGCACTATAAGTATTGCCGTTCCCGATGCGATTGCGTCCTCAATAAGACAAAGGAAAAGAGTTTTCTTACAGCGGTCAATCTTATTTGCGCCAAAGTTTTGTCCGACAAATGTTGTGCAAGCCTGACTAAACGAGTTCATTACATTGTAAGCGATAATCTCTATGTTGAATGCCGCACTTGACGCCGCAATTACAACAGTGCCGAGGCTGTTAATCGCACCTTGAATTACAATATTCGCAACCGCAAACACCGCACTCTGTATGCCTGCGGGAAGTCCTATCTGCATAATTTTCGCAAAGACTTTTCCGTCTATTCTTAGCTTTTTAAATTCTACTTTTATGTATTTGTCGCTTTTTACGAGCTTTATATAAAGAATACCTGCACTCACAACATTTGCAAGCACTGTTGCGGTTGCTACTCCGTTTACCGACATTTTAAGTACGATTACGAAGAACAGATTAAGCAGTACATTCAAAATTCCCGACAGCGTAAGCGCAATAAGCGGCATTTTGGTTTCGCCTATACTTCTGAAAATCGCCGCCTCAAAGTTGTACAGCAGTATGACAGGCATTCCGAGAAAATATATTCTCAAGTACAACAGTGCAAGCTCAAGCACATCATCGGGTACATTCAGCACCGTAAGAAGTGGCTCGGCTATAAGTTCGCCGATTATCGCAACCAATACACCGCCGATTACCGACACCACCATAGAAGTGTGCACCGCCTTTTGTACGGTCTGCCTGTCATCTCGTCCTATGGCATTTGCTATTACAACATTTGCGCCAAGCGCTATGCCGATAAATAAGTTCAGTATCAGACCGATAATCGGGCTGTTTGCTCCTACTGCCGCTACCGCTGCGGTTTTGTCGGTTTGTGCAAAGTTGCCTACTATTGCTATATCGGACGCATTAAAAAGCTGTTCGAGTATTCCCGTTGCCGCAATCGGCAGGGCAAAAACAGGCAGTTTGTTCCATATACTGCCGTTGAGCATATCAAGTTTTTGCTTTTTTAATTCTTTTTCCATTCAATCCACCTTTTTGTTTCACATAAATTCATACTATATAGATTATATTCCTAATTTTTACAATTTTCAACTGTTAAATGGTTGCATATAGACATAAGGTTTATTATAATATAAGGAAAGAAAAATTATGAAATGAAAAAATGAAATGAACATTTGCATTTATAGGGGTGGCATTATTTATGGAAATGGATAAACTAAAGCCAAAACAAAGTGCTTTTATTACAAGGGTTGGCGGTGACGGAGCATTAAGACACCATTTGCTTGATATGGGACTTACACCCGGCACTGAAATTACTTTGCAGAAAATAGCGCCGATGGGCGATCCGATTCAAATTGAAGTGAGAGGCTATGAGCTTACGCTCCGACTTGATGAGGCTAAGAAAATTGAAATTGAAAACATACACGAACGAAAAGTTGTTGCCGACAGCAAACCGCAAAGGCATAAATCTATTCCGCATCCACGAGTAGGCGAGCTTGGCGAGGCAAACGATTATCATATTCACGATGAAAGCAAAGCACTGCCGAAAGACAGCAAACTTACATTTGCGCTTGCAGGAAACCAAAACTGCGGCAAAACCACTTTGTTTAATCAGCTTACGGGCGCTAATCAGCATGTGGGCAATTTTCCGGGTGTTACCGTAGACAGAAAAGACGGCACAATTAAAAATCACCCTGAGGCAACAGTTACCGACTTGCCGGGTATTTACTCATTGTCGCCGTATTCGAGCGAAGAAATAGTTACACGAGATTTCTTGATAAAAGATAAGCCGAGCGGAATTATAAATATTGTAGACGCCTCAAACCTTGAGCGAAATCTATGCCTTACTATGCAGCTTATGGAACTTGGTATTCCTATGGTGCTTGCGCTGAATATGATGGACGAGGTGCGAGAAAACGGCGGAAGTATCAGAGTAAACGAGCTTGAGCAAATTCTCGGAATACCTGTTATTCCTATTTCAGCCGTAAAAAATGAGGGTATAGACGAGCTTGTAAGTCACGCACTTCATGTGGCAAGATTTATGGAAAAGCCGGGGCGAATAGATTTTTGCACAGACAGTGTAGATAAAAAAGACCCTGTCGGAGCGGTTCACCGCTGCATACACGCCGTAGTGCATATGATAGAGCCTGAGGCAAAGCAATCGGGACTGCCGCTGCGATTTGCCGCAACAAAGCTGATAGAAAACGATGTGCCTATTGAAAAACTGCTTAACCTGACCGATGACAAAAAGCAGGCATTTGAGCACATTGTATCCGTAATGGAAGATGAAACGGGACTTGACCGAGAGGCCGCCATTTCAAATATGCGATTCAGCTTTATAGAAAAAATGTGTCAAAAAACAGTTGTCCGTCCGCACGAAAGCAAAGAGCATAAGCGAAGTATGAAAATTGACCGATTGCTTACGGGCAGATATACCGCTATTCCTTGCTTTATTGCAATTATGGCACTCATATTCGTTATGACCTTTAACCTTGTGGGCGCATGGCTCTCTGACCTAATGAGTTTAGGCGTAGATTCTGTTATATCGCTTATAGACAACGCACTCACCGCCGTACAGATTAACCCTGTTGTGCATTCGCTTGTGGTAGACGGCATATGCAACGGTGTGGGCAGTGTAATCAGCTTTTTGCCTACAATCGTAACTCTGTTTTTCTTTTTGTCTATTCTTGAGGATACAGGTTATATGGCAAGGGTTGCCTTTGTAATGGATAAGCTGTTAAGAAAAATAGGACTGTCGGGCAGAAGTTTTGTGCCAATGCTTATAGGCTTTGGCTGTTCTGTTCCTGCAATTATGTCAACACGAACACTCTCAAGCGAAAGAGATAGAAAAATGACAATCCTGCTCACTCCGTTTATGAGTTGCAGTGCAAAACTGCCGATTTATTCGCTGATTATAAGCGTATTTTTCCCAAGACAGTATCAGGCGCTTGTAATGGTGGGACTATACATATTCGGCATTATTTGTGCCATTATTTATGCTTTGATTTTAAAAAGCACAAAGTTCAAGGGCGAGCCTGTTCCGTTTGTAATGGAGCTGCCTAATTACCGACTTCCATCGGCAAAGAGCGTTGTGCATCTCATTTGGGAAAAGGCAAAGGGATTTATAGAAAAGGCATTTACAATTATTTTTGTAGCGTCAATTATAATTTGGTTTTTGCAGACCTTTGACGCAAGATTTAATGTTGCCGAATCACCCGAACAGAGCCTGCTTGCAATGATTGGCAGCTTGGTTGCTCCTATTTTTGCTCCGCTCGGATTTGGCGATTGGCGAGTATCAACAGCTCTCATTACAGGCTTTACAGCAAAAGAAAGCGTTGTGTCTACACTTACTGTACTTATGGGCGGAAATGCCGAGCTTGTAAGTACATTGTTTACTCCTTTTACCGCCGCTGTATTCCTTGTATTTACTTTGCTTTACACTCCTTGCGTTGCCGCTATTGCAACCGTAAAGCGAGAAATGGGCGGCACTAAGGCGGCTGTCGCAACTGTTATTATTCAGTGCGCAATCGCATGGTGTGTGGCTTTTCTTATTCACGCAGTCGGTCTTGCCTTTGGCTTGGCTTAACGGAGGGCGAATATGGATATACCGAGTATTATAATTTTAGTAATTGTAGCTCTTTTGGTTATTCTCGCCGTAAGAAAAGCTAAAAAGGATAAGATGATTTCAAAGTGTGGCGGTAATTGCTCAGCCTGCACGCTAAAATGCAATAAAAAATAATTTAAGCAAGGCGGTTTAATTTCCGCCTTGCTTTTTTGTGATTACAAAATGGCATAGCAAGCAATTTAAAATAGGCATTAGACATTTGTAAAACAAAGGAGTATAATATAAATACAGTTTAAATACAAGCTGAATTTCTTTGAAAGGTTGATTATAATGAAAAAGTTAATAGCATATTTTTCACCAAGCGGTAACACTAAGGCAATGGCAGAAAAACTTGCAAAGGCAACAGGCGCAGACTTGTTTGAAATCAAGCCGCAGACACCTTACACAAGAGCAGACCTTGACTGGACAAACAAAAACAGCCGTTCTTCGGTTGAAATGAACGATAAAAGCTATCGTCCGCAGATTGCTCAGCTTCCTAACAGTCTTGCAAATTACGATACAATTTTTATCGGTTTCCCAATCTGGTGGTATGTTGCTCCAACAATTATCAACACATTTGTAGAAAATGTTGACTTAGACGGTAAAAAGGTTATTCCGTTTGCAACTTCCGGCGGCAGCGGAATGGGTAAGACTTTGGCAAATCTAAAGCCGAGCTGCCCGGGCGCAAATTGGGTTGAGGGTAAAGTAATCAACGGTATGAGCGAAAAATCCCTTGCCGATTGGGCAGAAAAACTTTAATTTAATAAGGTAAAGCTATGCATAGGCTGTATGAGTGTTGGTGCGGCGGAGAAAACTATGACGGCGCACGACCGTGTAATTTTGATTGGGTAAAGCACCTTAGAGAGGAATGTGAAAAGTACAATGTCACTTTTTGCTTTATAGAAACGGGTACTGTGTTTATCAAAGACAGCAAAACTTATCTTATGCCGAAAAAACAGCTTCAAAGCAAGATGGCTTATAAATCTAAAATGAATTTAAGCGAAAAACCGATCGAATGGAAACTTTGCGATAACTTCGGTGACAAAATCCCGAAAAATAAGCTCTATGTGCCATTAAGCGAAAATTAAAATACAGATAAATATTTTACATTATGCTTGACAGTGTATGATTATTTTTTATATAATTGTAACAGTTTGTTTTTAGGAGAGTTTCTATGGAAAGAGAAAGTTTTAAGTCACGGCTTGGATTTATTCTTGTAAGTGCGGGCTGTGCAATCGGTATCGGCAATGTATGGCGATTCCCGTATGTTGCAGGTGAAAACGGAGGCGGTCTGTTCGTTTTGCTTTACCTCGTTTTCCTTGTTCTTATGGGTATTCCCGTATTGACAATGGAGCTTGCGGTCGGTCGGGCAAGCCGAAAAAGCGCCGTGCTCGGCTACAAAAAACTTGAAAAGCCAAAAAGCAAATGGCATATTCACGGTTGGTTCTGTATGCTTGGCTGTTATCTGCTGATGATGTACTACACAACCGTTTCGGGGTGGATGACAAGCTATTTTTACAAATTTGCAACAGGCACTTTTGAAAGAGGAATGACCTCTGAGCAAGTCAGCGGTGTATTCTCTCAGTTGCAGTCAAACCCGATTGAAATGGTTATATGGATGGCTATTATTACCATACTCGGCTTTTTGGTGTGCAGCAGAGGTATTCAAAAGGGAATAGAAAAGGTGAGCAAGGTTATGATGATTGCTTTGCTTGTGCTCATTCTCGCACTTGCCGTAAACAGCATTTTGTTGAGCGGTGCAGGCGAGGGACTTAAGTTTTATCTTGTTCCCGATTTTGAAAAAGTATCCGAAATAGGTATCGGCAACATTGTTTCCGCCGCTATGAATCAGAGCTTCTTTACTTTGAGCCTCGGTATTGCGGCTATGGAAATTTTCGGAAGTTATATGTCAAAGGACGATACTCTTCCGGGCGAGTCCGTGAAAATCTGCGCACTCGATACTTTTGTGGCAATTATGGCGGGACTTATTATTTTCCCTGCGTGTTTCTCATACGGAGTTGAGCCCGACCAAGGCCCTGCACTCATATTTATTACTCTGCCGAATGTATTTGTAAATATGGCAGGCGGAAGAATTTGGGGCACACTGTTCTTTTTGTTTATGACTTTTGCGTGTTTTTCAACTATCATTGCCGTTTTTGAGAATATCATTTCGTTCTGCATTGATATGTTCGGCATCAGCCGTAAGAAGTCGGTAGTCATAAATGCGGTTATTATTCTTATTGCAAGTTTGCCTTGTGTGTTCGGATTTAATATTTGGAGCGGTTTTGAGCTGTTTGGTCAGAATGTTCTCGGTATGGAGGACTTCCTTGTAAGCAATATTTTGTTGCCTGTCGGCTCGCTTATTTATCTGCTGTTCTGCGTTACAAAATTCGGTTGGGGATTTGACAATTACCTTACTGAATGTAATACAGGCAAGGGTATGAAATTTGCAAGATTTTTAAAGCCTTATTTCCAATTTGTACTCCCGATTCTTGTGCTTATTGTACTTGTACAGGGCTTTATAAAATAATTTAAAATCAAATCTCCCGATATTGCATTAATCTTGCGTATCGGGAGATTTTTTTGTCTAAACAGTTAGTTAAACCGTAATTCTAAAATTTTCAAAAATATTTTCAGAAAAATTATTGCAATTAGTGCAACTTTTACCTTTTTTGCAATGTAATTGAGGTGATAATTTTGAAAAACATTAAAAACTTTTTTACATTACCAAACGAGGTTTTCTGCCTTATGCTCACTCCGTCCGAGCTTGCCGTTTTAAGCTATCTTGTGCGTTGCAGTGACGATACAGGCATTTGCTATCCGTCTATTCATACAATTGCAACAGCTTGCGCAATGTCAGACAATACAGTACGCAAGTGTGTGCGAAAACTTGAGGACAGAGAGATTATCTCAAAGTCCGGCGGTTTTCGTGCGAGCAAATTCGGCAAGGAGCAGAACACTTCTTTTATATATGAACTCAACCCGAGTTTTTACAACGAAGGTTTTGCAAGAGCAAATCTTGTGGATTATTTTACAAAGAGAAACGCTCAACCTTAAAAAATCAATGCAGTAGGGTGCTTAAAATATTGAGGATAACCGCTTTATTTTTTGCACCTGCCTGCTTCATAACCTGAACCCTAATAAAACTAAATAAAGAAAACTTATTAAAAAATACTAACCGAACATTCGCAGTCGGTCGCCGATTGTGAGTGCTTTTTGTATTTTCTTTTTACTGCAATATAACAGTGAATTTTATATGCTGAAAAGCATTATTTTTGAAAAAATTGAGTAAACTTTTTGTTTTTGGGAGGATAATTTAGCGTTAGCTAAATTTCAATGCCCGACCGACACTCCGCTAAACCATAATTTACTAATGCTGACATTCAGAACAGAACGCAAAAAGCAAAAAAATAAAAACCACTGCAAAAATGCAGCAGTCTTTAAAAAATATGACTGTATCTGTAAGCCGGGTTCTGTCGTGAACAGCTATCTATCTTGGCAGCCCGTTGCCGGAACTGCTCAATGCCACCTCCTAAGGACACGCCGAGCAAGCGTATAATGTCCTACCACGGTGTTGCTTCAAATAGGGTTTACACGGCAGATAACTCTCGCTATCTCCGGTGAGCTCTTACCTCACCTTTCCATCCTTACCACAAAAGTGGCGGTAATTTTCTGTTGCACTATCCCTGGAGTCGCCTCCGGCGGCCGTTAGCCGTTATTTTTGCTCTGTGAAGCCCGGACTTTCCTCGCAAAACGCCTTTCGGCAATTTCCCGCAGCTGTTCAATACACTCATATCTATAATACTATATGATTTTTTGCAAAATGTCAACTTAAATTTTCATAAAATAGCTTGATATATCCGATTTTTCAGTTTATAATAAATAAAGATTTGTAACAAAGGAGAGTTTATAATGGACATAAGACAGAAATCACTCGAAAAGCATTACGAATGGAACGGTAAAATCGAGGTAGTATCACGAGTTCCTATTTCTAATGCCGAGGATTTATCTCTTGCATATACACCGGGTGTTGCCGAGCCTTGCCTTGAAATTCAGAAAGATTACGACAAGTCTTTTGAGCTTACAAGAAGAAACAATCTTGTTGCAGTAGTAACAGACGGTACAGCGGTTCTCGGTCTTGGCGACATCGGCCCCGAGGCAGGTATGCCTGTTATGGAGGGCAAATGCGCTCTCTTTAAAGAGTTCGGCGATGTTGACGCATTTCCTATCTGCGTAAGAAGTAAAGATGTTGACGAAATCGTAAATGCAATTTACCTTATCAGCGGTTCATTCGGCGGTATTAACCTTGAGGATATTGCCGCTCCCCGTTGCTTTGAAATTGAGAAAAAACTTAAGGAAAAGTGCGATATTCCGATTTTCCACGATGACCAGCACGGTACAGCCGTAATCGTTGCCGCAGGACTTATCAATTCTTTAAAGCTTGTAGGCAAAAAGTTTGAGGACATAAAGGTTGTTATGAACGGCGCAGGCGCAGCAGGCATTGCCATTGCCAAGCACCTCCTCAATATGGGCGTTAAAAACATTACTCTTTGCGACAGTAAGGGTATCATCTGCAAGGGTGACGAAAGACTTAATGCCGTTAAGCGTGAAATGGCAGAGATTACTAACCTTGAGCATATGACAGGCACACTCGCAGACGCTATGAAGGGCGCAGATGTATTTCTCGGTATTTCAGCCGCAGGCTGTGTAAGCGAAGAAATGGTTGCTTCTATGGCAAAAGACCCAATCCTCTTTGCTATGGCTAATCCTACTCCTGAAATTATGCCTGACCTTGCCAAGAAAGCAGGCGCTGCCGTTGTAGGTACAGGCAGAAGTGACTTCCCGAACCAGATTAACAATGTTCTCGCTTTCCCGGGCATTTTCAGAGGTGCTCTTGATTGCCGTGCAAGCGACATCAACGAAGAGATGAAAGTTGCCGCTTCATTTGCAATCGCTTCACTTGTAAGCGACAGTGAGCTTAATGCCGACTACATTCTTCCCGAGGCTTTCGATAAGAGAATCGGTAAGACTGTTGCCGAGGCTGTTAAAAAAGCCGCTATCGAAACAGGCGTTGCAAGAATTTGATAAATGTATAAATTTACGGGGCTGTCGAAAGGCAGTCCCTTTTGTATTTGAATTTTTTGTAATTATATAGTATAATAGATGTATTAAGACAAAAAGTTGGTGCATAGCTTGATAATTCACGATATTTCAAGGGATATTCTCACAAGCAAGGTCTACGAGGGCGACCCGCAGACCGAGGTAAACAGAATAAAAAGTATTGAAAACGGCGATGATTACAATCTTTCTGCCATTAGTATGAGCACCCACACAGGCACTCATATTGACGCTCCTCTGCATTTTTCGAGCGACGGCAGTTCTATATCCAAAATGCGCCTTAATACCTTTACGGGCAAATGTACGGTAGTCACGGTCAACGGTATTCTTACGGGCGAAGATATGGACAAAATTCTTGCGCACAGCCGTAAGAAACTGCTTTTGCACGGCAACTGCAAGGCTTTTGTGTCTGCTTTTGCCGCCAGAGTGCTCGCTGACAGCGATGTGGTTATGATTGGCACGGACGCACAGTCAATCGCACCCGAATATGACGAAAACGAAACGCACAAAATCCTTGCAAATGCAGGCATTGCGATTTTGGAAAACCTTGATTTATCGGATATAGCAGACGGCGACTATGAGCTTTTTGCATTTCCTATTAAGCTTGGCGGTCTGGAGGCGGCACCTTGCCGTGCAATTTTGTTTGAACAGGAAAGAGGTCTTTGATATGGTAAAAATGGTAGTATTTGATTTGGACGGCACACTTGTAAATTCTCTTGTTGACCTTGGTATTGCCACCAATGAGGGACTTAAGCAGGCAGGTTTGCCTGTACATCCTATGGAGAATTACAATCATTTTGTAGGCAACGGCAGAGAAATGCTTGTAAAGCGTGCAATGGGTGAGAAAAGCGAAGATAAGGCACTTTTTGATACGGTTATGAACGGATTTAACACTTACTACGGCGCTCACAGCAACGACCATACAGCCGAGTACAAGGGCTGTACCGAACTTTTGGAGCAGCTCGACAAAAACGGCATTATGACGGCCGTACTTTCAAACAAACCCGATGAATTTGTAGGCGCTATCCTTGCAAAAGTGTTCCCGAACCATAAGTTTACCGAGGCTTGGGGCAACAAAAAGGAATATAAGTGCAAACCCGACGGCGAGGCTTTAAACGCAATTTTGAGCAAGCACAATGTAAAGCAGAGCGAGTGTATTTATATCGGTGACAGCGATGTTGATGTGTTCACCGCAAAGAATGCAGGCGTAAGTATGCTTGGCGTTGAATGGGGATTCAGAGGCAGGAAAGAGCTTACGGAGGCAGGCGCTCCGCAGGTTGCCGCAACCGCCGACGAACTTTTGAATATGATTTTGGCACAGAAATAAGGACGAACGATGAACAAGGTAAATTATCATAAAATTCTTGACGGAATAATCTCAAATCTTCAAAAGACAAATACTGTTCCGACACTGCTTTTGCATGTCTGTTGTGCGCCTTGTTCAAGCTATTGTCTTGAGTATTTGTCGCAGTATTTTAAAATCACGGTTTTCTTTTATAATCCCAATATTTCCGAAAGGGCTGAATATCAGCACAGATTAAACGAAGAAAAACGCTTTATTTCCGAAATGAATTTTAAGTATCCCGTAAATATTATTGAGGGCGAATATTCTCCTTTAGAATATTTTTCTGCCGTAAAAGGTCTTGAAAACGAACCCGAGGGAGGGGAAAGGTGCAAAAAATGCTTTGAACTCCGCCTCGAAAAATCAGCCCGTATTGCCCGGAAAATGGATTTCGATTACTTTACAACCACTTTGACGATAAGTCCGCTGAAAAACGCACCGTTACTGAATCAAATAGGCGAGCGTTTCGCTGATGTTTACGATGTAAAGTGGTTAAACAGTGATTTTAAGAAAAAAGAGGGTTACAAACGCTCAATCGTACTTTCTGCCGAGCATAATTTGTACAGACAGAATTACTGCGGCTGTGTTTTTTCAAAGCGTGAGGCGGCGGAAAAAGAATAAATTTACAGAAATTTGAAAAAGTTTGAAAAAAATTCAAAAAAATCTTGACAAACGGCTGAAAAAATGGTATAAAATATATCGTTGCGTAAGATAATCGGCAATACGGAGAGATGTCCGAGTGGTTTAAGGAGCTAGTCTTGAAAACTAGTGATCCCGCAAGGGACCAAGGGTTCGAATCCCTTTCTCTCCGCCACTTGATTGCCGATTTTCTTATCGCTTTATATATACGGTTTAAAATATTTTATATAAAAATTTATTTTAACTGTTGACAAATATATCACAAAGTGATATAATAAATATCGTTGAGTTGCGATAACATTCAATACGGAGAGATGTCCGAGTGGTTTAAGGAGCTAGTCTTGAAAACTAGTGATCCCGCAAGGGACCAAGGGTTCGAATCCCTTTCTCTCCGCCA